>JACCDW010040852.1_pt1 | contig 145646 bp, 169 predicted proteins | sample 7449781 | NCBI WGS metagenome assembly JACCDW01 (sample SAMN15323449, study PRJNA562643) | freshwater metagenome | isolation source: river surface water | place: USA:Blue River Watershed | collected 2017-08-18 | reverse complement strand
TGCGCGGTCCCGCGTTGCCGGCAGCACGGTGTACGTGGCTCGGGTTCTTGCCAATGGCAGACCAGCCCACTCTCGCCCTTGTCGCAAGTGTTTGAGTTACCTGCGAAGGGCAGGTGTAGCCAAAATCATTTGGACTTAGCGACCCACCCATCGGCGTTCGCAACCAGCAAAGTTCCGTCCTCGGCGAGTTTCCACGCCCACGAGCAACACGGGGCCTCCGCGTCGCACGGATGCTCTCCTTGATCCAAGAACTCTCCTAAGCGAGGGAACAGGGTGAGGAACTTGACAATACAGTCGTGACAAAGAAACCAGTACTTCGGCTCTTCCTCTGACAACAGCACATCAAGGTTGTCCGTGAAACCGTTGTAGTAGCCCATTTGTTGATATGGGACGTGCCATCCCTGAGTCGGGAGCCCCGACCCACAGGCGTCGCAGATGTGACCAAGTGGTTCGTCTGTATCAAGGGCGACAGACATTAGCAGTCGTCTACAGCGTCACCGCCGTCTGTGAGGCGCAGACCGCAAGACGGGTGGGTAGGCAAGTAAATCTTTTGACCGACCTGAATGTCTGAACCATACACATTGACGAGCGTGTCTACGACATTCATGATGTTGCCGACACAGTTCTCACGGGCAATCCAGTACAGCGTGTCACCGTCCTGAACGATGATCGGGGCTCCGTCGCAGAAGTATTCGTTCGCCTTTTCGCTTTGCTTGCTCAAGTAACCATTCACGGTCACGAAGCAAAACAATGCGAGTATTGCGAGTGTGATGCTTGCGAGTATCGCCTTGATGAAGCGATATGCGTCCTCGTTCATTTGCGCTTGCTCCTTCTCCCGAGTACATACCCGATGAGTACTCCGTGAAGCACTCCGAGTAGCAACCCTTCTATGTACATAATCGTGTGTGTCATAAGTTCACTCTATCGGTTATTACCGACAACCACAACCTGCGACCACAAATCATTTTTCTCCACCCCCCCTGAAGACTGGGAGCCCAGCGTTTCTGGTAGCGAAGCAAATCTGGCTGCGGCAGCGGCGGAGAGGGGCATCCAGGTAAAACGGGGCTGACCGCGTCGCCGGCTCGTGATGGTATTGTTCTCGCCAATGGAAAACGAATTGTTTGAGCGAAAGATAAAGAAGTTACAAATGCTTCTAGATGAAGTTGAGGCACATCTATTTCAGTTGGCAGAAACGCAAGAGGAGCTGTTGATGTCACTGAAGCCCAGCCTTTCGCTCAGAGTTCTTCAGGGTGGGGGCGAAGTGGGTGGCGAACCAGCAAAACGCCCCAACCTGATGGCTGTCTACGACCTAGTAGAAGATCGGGGCGCAAGCCAACCCCTAGCCGACACGGGGGGCGTATCGGACTAGGGGTGTGGGCTAGGCGACTGGGGTAATGAGTTTGTGGAGTGCGCCACACTCGGTCACGGTCTTGGCGAACGCAATGAAGTGGGCAACGAGTTCGGCTTCGGAGATACCCCACTCGGTGAGGTTGTCGGCGAGGCGACCTTCGGCGAAGTCTGCCCACATTGTGGCTATCGCCTGAACGGGCGTAGTGCCAATGGAGAAGTATTCCTGCGTGAGGATCTCGGCGATACTTGGGTCTGTCGGGTGGACTGGAAGTGGTGTGGTTGTCATACGGACAAGTCTATCGGTTATCGGGCATAATCACAACCTGCGCCACGAGATCGGTCAAAGAGGGGGATCGGGCTGATCCGAGATCAGGGTCAAAGAGCCCCGAAACCCACGAAGGTGTGTGTTTATCGTCTAAGAGTGACGGTGGCGGAAAGCGCAAGCTGAAAGCCTGGGCTCCCAGTCCAGATCATCTGGTGGCGAGGTACTCGGAGACATTGGTGGGAAGTATCTCATTGTCCCAAGCCGTGTCCACCCACTGCTGGTACTTTGAGTAGTCCCACGGGTCAAGTTTCTGTTCCAACTTCTCCAACCAACTTGCGAACAAGTGGTGGTCTTCGGCAGACCATTCTGCCACCCAGTTTTCTTGTTGTGGTGTGTTCATAGTTTCAGTTTATCGGTTATCAGGTGTAATCGCAACCTGCGATCCGAAATGATCCGAGTGGGGCCCCGCCTTAGCCTCAGGAAAGGGCTTCGTAAAGACCTTCATAGTCTTCGGTGAGCCACGCACGAACCTTCTCGGGCTCGGGCGTAAGTACGGTGATAGCCGTGCTAAAGACATTGCTCGTCGGGTCTGCCGCGATGGCGACCGGGGCTGGTGGGAGCAGCTCACCCTTCAGGATTTGGTCAGCCCACTCATTGAACTGTTGCTTGCGTTGAGCAACTTCGTCTCCCCAGCCACCCGTAGTCCAGCCGTTGAGAATGTCAGTCCAGCCCTCAATGGTCGTCTCGTAGTGCCCACGATAACCCCCTGAATGGATGTACTCACGGTTTATGACTACGCCTTCTCGGTACAAGTCGTCTCCGTACTCGGTCATACGAACGTGGTCTCCGATGTAGTACTTCTTCACCACGCCCTCAATGGAGACGATATTGACGGTTGAGCAATAGTTGGTGTCGCTCTCATAGCAACCCCAGCAGAGATAGTCCTCTTTTACTGCGCTCCACCCGTGGTCGCCGTCTAGGTCTACGGCTTCTTCGCACTCGCAACACTTGGTTTCGGTTTCAGTTGTCATAGTTTCAGTCTACCCATTATGGGTACTAATCGCAACCTAAGCCCCAGGGCTTATTTTGTAAGCCCAGCCTTCTGGTTTGCTGCGTCCCAGCCGTGCTAGACGAAGCACAAACCATAAACAAGCTCCAAAGCGGGGCGCGCGCTCGCGCCACTCGGGGGGGAGTGGCGGTTGCGCTTGGGCTAGTTAGCCCACGCCTCGGGATTAGCGAGGATACCTGCGAACGGGTTGGGGTAGCCAACTTGGTCGTTGAGCCAACGCTCGCTGTCATGGTGCTGCGTCTCGCAGTCACGAAAAGTTTGAGTGGCGAACTGAACTCCGTCTCGCATGAGGCGAACCAGCAACTTGCCTTCATCGTCCTGCCATATGTCAAGTTGGAACTCATGGTCGTCCGATGCCCAAAGGTTTCCAGTTTGTCGTCCGTAAGTGGAGAGTTTCCACTTCATTGTTGGTTGTGTGGTTGTCATGGGAATAATCCTATCGGTTATGGGGCATAATCGCAACCTGCCAAGCGAAGTTTATCCAACCAACAATGCGCACCGACGGCGGCAGCCCAGCGAAGTCGTTAGCCGCAAAGCACGGGCTACGGCAAAGGCTGGGCTCTCCAGATGGTCTTCTGATCTGGGTCGCAGGTCGGAAAGGGGTTGAGCCGTTAGCAACTCCGATAACAAGCAGCCATAACTCAGGAAGAAGCCAGCTGAAGAGGTCGAAGCCCCGGAACACACGAACGCGTGTGTATATGCCCTAATGATGACGGTGGCGGAAAGGGCCGGCTGAAAAACGGGGCGGAAGAAACCAGATGCTGGGTGGTTCTGGTTTAGAGAAGTTCTTTGACCCAAACGATGTCGGCGAATGGGATATCCATTTCACGGACTTCGTCTTTGACAATGTTGAAGTATTGCAACACAAGGTGCTTGGCGGTCACATCAAGGACTTCGCCTTCGTACTCATTGTTTTTTGTTCCGACGAGAATTGTCTCGCCCCAGTATTGGTCAAGTGCTTCTTTGGTGAAGGCTTTTGCTTTCATGCGTATAACTCTATCGGTTATAACCGCTAATCACAACCTACCAGTTGCTTCTCATCCAAGTATGAAGTTCATCTGACAGCACTTCCTTGTGGAACGGGTCAAGCGGGTTGCCCCTGAGCTGTTCGGCAAGAGCGGGGCGCTTGTCGCGCAGCGAGTTAAAGAAGCACTGCCCAATGCGCCAATGACCCTTCATCTCTCTGAACATCTTGTGGACATCTTGCAGGAAGTCGTTGTACGTGTAGTACATGCCGTTAGCCCCGTATTGCTTTTCCGCCATCTCGGTTACCTCGTGTAGTGGTCTCGCCAAACCGAAGGGGCATGGTTTTCCTCAACGGCTGTCTTTTCGTCCTTGTCCGAGTATAGGCGAACAATGTGAACGCACGGGTCTGAACCCTCATCCCACGCCTCGTCCTCTTCACGACTTTGAGGGATGCCGTCGTGTGTGGAGCAAACCGGGGCTCCGCACCAACCGTTCTTGATCCCAATGGTGATCCAGTCGCTGAACTCTATTTCTGTGTTCATTTCCTCGCTCCTTGTGCTGGGTGAAACTGCTTTGCTGTTCTGATTTCTCGGTCAATGTAAGCGTCGTACTCTTCTTCAGACATAGCCCCGAGTTCGGCATCCGTCGGGTTGTAACCCTCGCCCCACGACTGCCAAGCGTAGACGGGTGGCAATAGTTTGAGTGTCATTCCCACACGCTCGCTTTCCACACCATCTGCTCAAGTTGGTCGCAGTAGACGAGTGTGTCCCATGCTTCTACGGTCTCCGTGCCGTTTTTGTCCGTGTGAATACGGGTCACGTCGTAGGTGTCCCACCAGTTGTAGATCACCTCAATGCGTCGTTTCTCCGTGACGAACAACGCCACTCCGACATGGTTTCCGTCTTTGTCCTTGAGTGCGATTACACGCCCGCCGCTGACGGCTAGAACAGTCATTTTCCCGATTTGGCTCAGGATTACCTGTGGGTCGCACGGGCGACCTTCTCGCTCTAGCGAGTTGATTTGGTGCTTAGAACTTCCAAACCCGACTTTCATGGTTTCCCCTTTCTTGGTTGATTTCACTTTATCGGTTATCCCTGCCAATGACAACCTCGTACGCAGATTTATCCGAGTTCGCCAGAAGATCCCAGATGGAAGTCCCGGCAAGCGCGTTTGCTTCTTTGCTTGCGTTTGTCGGGTATTGTGCTTGCTCGCATCTTTGCGGGGCCATCCGCAAACGCCTGGCGATCTTCTTTGTTCCACGATAGTCGTTTCATACGACCATTGTAACGGTTATGCCCCACAGTAGCAACTAGCGCAGCAGGGACAGCTGCAGCAAGCCCCGAAACCCACGCTGAGCGTGTACATATCCCTAAGACTGACGGTGGCGGAAACCCCAAACTAAAACACGGGGCGCAAAGCCGAGCCACCAGCCGTTCAGGGGGTGAACGACGGGTGGCTCTTGTTTGGGCTAGTTACTCAAACAGGCTTCGGACTGCGTCTGCCAACGAGCCACGAGCGTGACCTTCGTCGGTAATCGGGTTATCCCAGTCATCTGAGAAACGCAGAACGCTTGCGGTGTGTTCACGGGTCGCACACACGACCAGTCGGACACGACGACGCTCAGGGTGTTGAGAAGGTGCGAGTTCACTCGTATCTTCGTCGCTTGTGATAGGCGCAGCCCAACCGCAGGTGACGATAGCGACGAGGTCTGCCATTGACGCAGTCACGGTTGCGAACGGGCTTTCCAGCAGTTCGTACACATCTCCGTGACTGAGTGCCTTCACGACGGTTGCGTCGTTGATTTCGGCAGGGTCGTCGCCGTACACGGCGAGCAGGTGCGCTTCCTTCTCATCAGGTGAGAAGCGAACGAGTTCATCAACCCGTTCGGCTAGGTGGATTATGGACATTGAGTGTATCCTTTCACTCGGTTGATGTTGAGTTCCACTCTATCGGTTATCCCTATCAGGCACAACCTTACGGGCAAACTTTTACATCTTTTGGGTTCACGACCGCCTTGCGACCGTCACCCAGCACGAGCAGAACACGGTCTGCGCCCCAGTCCACGACCCGAGCCCCGCTGATCTCTGATGGCGTGTAGAAGTTCAGGCTGAGCATATCTGGGACATTTTGGGTGTTCCAGCGCAGGTTCGCAACGACGGTTTGAGAGCCGGGGCTCTCGGCGGCGGAGCTTCTCATCACGCCACCCTCTCGCCAAACATACGAGCGCAGTCCAAGCAGACATAGCGGTACTCGGTCTGGTCGCTGACTTCAGGGTTGGGTCGGACATGAGTGCCGACGAGCGTCGCGGAAGTCCCGCAAGCCCATGTCATGGTCTCCATCTCGCAACAGCCAATGAAGATTTCGCTTTCGCTCATGCGACCTTCTCCTTTGCCTTCTGACGATCACGCATGACCTTGCGACTGATGCGAAGACGGACATCTCGCTCCATCTCTCGCAGGAGTGCGTCGCCACCATCTCGGGTCTCCAAGTAGGAGATGATCGCTTCCAGCGCATAGCGCAGGTTGCTGTTCTCGTCTTTGTGGATTTCGCAGGCTGCGAGCCACAGTTCTGGGAGTTGCTCCACACGCTCTCGGCGGAGTTTCTCAATGATGTCTTCGTTTGATGGCATATTTGCCCCTTTCGTTTGGTACTTGTAAATCTATCGGTTATCCCTGACAGTCACAACCTGACGCACGAGATATATCACGACTTAGCACTAAATGGCGACTTAGTGCTAAATGGGTTGAGTGACCTTCGCTCAACTTCCGATTTCCGTCTGGGTGGTAACAAGCCCAGCAAACCCACTTGCGTTCTCTCTTATGCGCTAAGACCGACGGTGGCGGAAGACCAGCTCAGATCCGGGGCTCACTCCCTGCCCTCTAGGTACAGGTTGAGATGTTCCTCTCCAATGAAGCCCTCGTAGGCTTCCATAGCCGAGCAACGGTCACAAGTCTGCTGAACCTGCTCTCCCTCAAACGGGTGGTTGAGAAGGTACAAGAGCCGATAGCCACTCATCTCCTCAGGCGTGGAGTTTGGATAGTTCTTCGCAAGAAACCACTCCTTGACCGTGTTGTAGAGTTTGTACTCCTCAGTCTCAACGCACAGGCAGTCAGTATGACGAAGCGCAAGATAGAGTTTCCGTGCGATAACTCCGAGTTCTAACGCTTCGTCTACTGGGCTCGTCATTGTGTCCTCAGCAAATCTGAAAGCCACCGCAGTCCAACAGGAACTCTGCGAACTCACGCACATTGTCCACCTCAAACGGGTAGTGGGTGAGCCAGTTCGCCATTGTGCCGTAGCCGTGACACGAGTTACAAGAACCGTGAGTGCGACCCAAGATGATCGCCTCTGCCTCGCCCAACTCCTGCTCGGGCATTCCGTGTTCCTTGCCAACCTTGTCGGTTCGGATACCCGTGCCTTCACACAGGTCGCACTTCGTTCGTGGAAGTTCAGACAGTTCCCTGTCGTAGTCGGTCTTGTACTCTGCTGTCCGACCTGACTTGACATCTTCCAGCAAGCGAAGCCCCAACGCACGACTGTCGTCTGCGTCAAGACCGTCACCGTCGTTTGAGTGACCGTACTCCACACGACCAGCGATATCGCCGTGAAGTTCTAGGCAGTAGTTCCACAAGGGTCGCCACCACCACACATTGTTTCGGAAGTACTCGCCCTTCTCTGAAGTGGCGTTCATTCCGATTACATCCATACCCATTTCTTTCTCCTCTGTTGTCGGTTGGTTGTAGTTTCACTCTATCGGTTATGACTGATAATCACAACCTGCCCGCTGAAGAAACCTATCCGTCAGTCGGGGCTGACGGGCTAGGGGGTGGTTGCCCACCCCCCTTGCCCTCATCTGTTGGGGGTCAGATGAACTTGGCTACTGCCGAGTAGGTGCTTGTGTTCACCGTTTCCTCGTCAGTCATCTTGAGAATACGGATAGCGTTCTCAATGGCTTCGTTGTCCTCTTTGTACGAGTAGCCGAACGGATTTTCAGGTGCTTCCTCAGGAACACCGAGCAGTTTCTTTGCGACCTTGACTTCCACCGAGAAGGTGACGACATCATCACGGTCTCTGCGCCACGAGAAATGGTTTTCGTCAATGTCCCCAATGGAGACCTTGCCCGTCTTGATGAGTGCGAGCAGTTTCTTGTTCGCATCTTCCTTTGCCTTCTCGTAGGCTTTCTGCTCTTTGTCGTATTCAGCCTTTCGCTTCTTTCGCTCTGCGAGCGAGTTCTGAAGAGCCTCTATCACCTTTTCGGTGGAGACCTTCACGCTTATTCCTCTTGATGCCATTAGGTGTTACCCCTCTTTCTTGTGGTTGGTTTATGGCACTATGAACTTTATCGGTTATCACCCATAACCACAACCTGACGGGCAAGATTTCTGCGCCGATTTCCCTCGTGCGCCACGCGTGCGTGCCGACAGCCCAGCTTTCGCGTTTGATCCAGAAACAGCCGTTGCTACCAGAAAGCCTGGGCTCACCCGTAGGGGTGGGAGTTGTTCCCCCACCCCAGTCGGTGTTAGACCGCTTCGGCAGTCAGACTTGCGCTCTCGGCAAGGTCTTTGACGACAATGCGAGTGTATGGGCTCGGCTTTACGACAGCCGTTTCCACTTCCTCGCTGATTTCGCCAGCCTTGCGAGCCTTGTCAAATGACTTCGGCTCAACGGCGACCTTCGTGACTTCACGGAAGGTCTTTGCGCTGATGAGCGTTTCCAACGCCTGTGCGTCAAAGTTGCGACGGACAGCCTCAATGAGCATTACGCTCTTGCCTTCTGCTTCCACAGAGTTCACTCCGTTCTCGGAGTACGCTTCGGTAAGCAGTTCCTTCGCAACAGCGACGGCTTTCTCGGCACTCTCCAACGCCTGTAATGCGCTGAGATATTGACGAGCAACGGCAGAAAGTTGCTTGGTAGACATATGTTCACCCCCTTCGGTGTCTCTTGTAGGTGAAGTTCAGGTTATCGGTTATTGGGGGTAACAACAACCTGCCTAGAAAGATTTATCCGTGTGCGTGTGGGGACATCAGGCGCAGCCCCGATCTAGAACAAACTGTCTTGTCCAACTGGCTTGTGCTTCGCTTGCTCTAGGCAAACAGTATGGATGTAGCGATAGTGGTCATCAACCAACTCAACCAAAGTGCGGGACGTCGATCCCCTCACCCAGCCAGTTACCAAGCGAAGGCAACTATTTCCTTTGATATCCAAGATGGGATGTTCGCAGAGTTCACAGGTGTAGAGGTGGTATTGCAGTCCCGACATGCACGCAGCATACACGATCATTCGTCTAAAAGCGACGGTGGCGGAAAGGATCTGCACCGGGGCTACCAGATGCCGGCAGCTCTGGTGTTTGGAAAGATTTGTTTAGCGCGTTGTGATTGTTCCCTATAACGGATATCGTTCAGTACATGACAACCAAAACACCAACCACAGACGGAGGCATATTCGTCTTCGGCACTTCGGGTCGTGAGTACACACTCACCAAGACCCGACAGGGCTGGCAGTATGCCGAACTCAAGAAAGTCAATGGCAAACTCATTCGCGTTTATATTGAGCGCGATACATACGAGCAGCAATGTCACGCACAAGTTGATGTGTGGACAGAAGTTGGCTGGAAAACAATTCATTCCGAGCCGCTCACTTCGCTGCCAGCAATTTCCATCTTTGCGTACAGCAAGTTTGAGGATCTGAACACCGACCTGTTCATCAGCACTGCTGACACGCTTCTCTTACATTCGGAGGCATACATCTAATGGCTTCTTCGCCGCCGATGCCCATTGGGGCAATGGTCGTTGTCTCGTTCAACGACGAACCAACCAACATGCTTGACCGTTATGTCAGCTTCGGACAGGAAGTGTACGAGAGCCCCGATGGTGATTGCGTCGGTGACACTTTCGGAAAGCCCGACGAGGAGATCTTCTACTATGTGGACGGAATTGAGGAGTGGTCACAAATACTCCGTTTCGGTCACTACGAGTGGACTGTTCACAAGTGGGAATTTAATTATGAGTGACAGGTTGGCATTGCGGTTTATAACCGATAAGGTGAACTCATGACAAAAACACACAACCAAGAAAGGACACTCGTCGGTTTTTGCGCGGTGGACAGCGGACAGATAATGCTCGTTGATCCGTGCTACGTGAAAGACTTCAAGGACGGCGAGGAGTTCGAACCAACCAAAGGAAGACACCCATTCTCCTACAACGGAGCATGCGGAGCAACACTGTCAGAGAAGATGTGCGGTGAACTTGCTGGGGGTACGGCATGCGTCGTCTCCAGCGGTTACGGGGACGGGTCGTATCCTGTCTATGTGACCTACAGTCCTGACGGACGCATCGCTTCGGCAACGATCCAGTTCATCTCGGAGACTGAACTCCGTGCGTGGGATCCCGACTACGAAGGCGAGGAGTACGACTGATGGGCTTAGACAACATGCCAAACGTTTACCCGTGTAAGTCCGGCGGGACTGCTGTGATGGAACCGGTCCGCGACAAAGACGGTAACCCAATCCTTAAAGAGGATGGTGAGACCATGATGCGCGTCAATTGCTTCCTCACGCAAGCTGCTAACGGATGTCCCTACAAGAATGCTCGCGAGAAAACAGATCTAGGCGGTGGCGAGGTCTACGGGATGTTCGGTACTGACTGCTGGTATCGCGGCAAGTACGGCAACTGGCTCATTGAACGGCTGGGTCTGAACGACGACGAATTTAATTTCTACGGAGAAAACTCCGACGGAACTCTCAAGTCCCCCACTGAATGTGAGGAGCTTGCGGACATCATGGAAGACGCCTTCTACGAAATGGGTGGGCGTGTACTTGATGAAACGGGGGGCAGCCTTGATGACGAAGTCAGGCATGCCATTTGGTATCTGCGTTGGAGCGCGGAATATTGTGGCGGTCTACAGGCGTGGTATTAGCCACACCAAGTTGTCACGGTGGCGGAAAGGGCATATCCTGACGCCTACAACAAATAATCAACCCCTAAACAAAGGAAGTTAAAACATGACATCAACAGAAGTAAAGCCAACGTTCACCTACGCCCGTACGGCGAATGGCAAGATCGACACCGGGGCCTACAAGGGCATCCTGGTTCTCTTCTCCATTCCCGACATGGACGTGAAGGTGGAAGGCACGGTCATTGACGCCCGTATTCGTTACGGTCACCTTGACTTGCTCGTCTCCCCGACGAAGGGAACTGGAACGAAATGGTTTGAGCGGAAGAATGTAATTCTTCTTCAGGATCCAGCTGCCGGCGGGGCTCCTGCCATCGACTCCCAGTCCGAGAACCAGCAGGTGGAGCAGGTTGTCGAATCAGCACGCAATGCATGGGGCAAATTGTTCCGTGCCAAGTTGTGATTGCTGGTTATAACCGATAAGGTGTAATCAACATCAACCACTACCAAAGGACTTACTATGCCTAACTGGTGCTACAACAATCTTGAGGTTCGTGGAGAACCCCAAGAACTCCACAAATTCATCGAAGCGATGAGATACACGGGTCCACAGCCCGAGAACTCTCACGACCGAATCGACTGGGACATCAACCAGTTCTTCCCGATTCCAAAAGAACTGGAAGAGACAAGTGCTTCGTTCGGTCACGCCCACGATGACGCTCATGCAGCACAGATGAAAGCCAACCAAGAAAAGTACGGCTTTACGGACTGGTATGAGTGGGCTCATGCCAACTGGGACTCCAAGTGGGGAGCATGCCGTGTTGAGTTCGACGAACGGGATATCGACACATCTGCGACTTCCTACTACATCAAGTTCGAATCTGCATGGTCACCACCCGTTGGTCTCATTCGCAAGGTCTCGGAGTTGTTCCCGAATCTCATCTTCTCCATGCACTGCACAGAGGAAGCCAACTTCTTCGCCTGCTACTTCATCTTCCACAAGGGAGAAATCGTTCAGGACCAAGACTTCGACACGGAGCCGTCAGGTGAGTGGAAGGAAAAGATTGACTCCCTAGAGGGCGTGGACGAGAAGGAAGACGAGTACTACGAAGCCATCTCCGACTGGGAGCATCATCTCCTGTTCACGGTTTCAGAAGCATGTGACAAGGCGATGAGCGAGTACGCAGAGAGCGTCAAGTGACCACTGACATCACGCCGTCGGACATTCATCGGCACATCAACCGTGTGCTGATGAATGCCGACAAGGCGTACAACCCTGAAGAAGGCGTCAATGGACAGCAGATGGATGACTTGATGACGGGGCTGATCGACTGGCCGCGGCTCAGCGAGTTGATGTTCAACTCAAATGACCCAGCACTGGTGTGTATACGCGCGCTGATTTTAAATCTCGCAGCGGAAGAGTGGTCAGACGGTCAAGTCCTTCGATGCTGCTGGTTGGTCATGTCCGCGTTCGGTCATGCAGCAGAGTACCCAGACAATGACTGGGATGAACTATAAAAGCCCCAACGGTGGCGGAAGAGGTTGTGAGTGTCAGTTATAAACGATAACCTAAGTACCATGACTACCACAGAGAAAAAGTACATGAACTGCCCCCATGAAGATTGGTGGATTTGTGAGTGTGGGAACCAGCCTGATTATGACGGCTTCTTCTCCTGTAAGTCCGACGGAACAATCGTCTCGCCTGTCATAGGCGGCGAGTGGAACGAAAGCACGTTCGTGTGTCTCCGCTGTGGTGTCATTGTCAACAATTACAACTTGGAGATTGTTGGCAAAACAACCAAAGAAATCCAAGAACTCAACGACAACTACGATTGGAGTAATTACTAATGGCAAGCAAGGCATACGCAAAGCGCACGGCAATCATCGCCAAGCGTCTCAAAGAGATTCGCTTGGAGCAGGGTGCTTCACAGCAAGAAATCGCCGAGTACGCGGGCATTGACCGCAAGACGGTAAACCGCATTGAGAACGGTCACTTCTCACCAAACATGGAAACCTTCCTGCGAATCTGTGACTCGCTCGGAACCACGCCATCTCTCATCATCCAGGGGGTGTGACATGGCGACAAGATGTCTCATCGCAGAGCCAACAGCAACTGGATGGCAGGGAAGATACTGCCACTGGGATGGCTACCCAGATTCAAAAGTCGGTGACCTACTCGCCCTCGTCTTGCGCGACGGATTAGAGAAAGTCCGACAGACGATCATCCACGATCATTACTCGTGGTCTTCCATTGACCCGAGTGCCGCCGCGCTTCCTGACATCCAGCAAGACGGCCGCTTCAAGTTGGTTGAGGGCTACGGCATCGCACACCTTGACGTGTCAGCGGATGATCCGATCTTCACACAAGACGACAAGGAATTCGGTTGGGCAGAGTATCTCTACATCCTCGCTGACGACGGTCTAGAGAGTTACTCAATCGGTTCAGCACCGATTCTTCTTGACAAGCACTCGTGGGCGACGGAGTTGGTATGACCATCTACGTGCTTCACCCAGAATCAGACAGAGTCTTCGAAGTTGAAGGTGCCTTCATCGTTCAAGACTCGGAGATAACAGAAGAGGAAGAGGCTGTCCTAAACGACGGCCTCATTCCTCAATCTCTCTTGGACAAATCGACACATCTTGCCGCGGTCGTAGACCACTACATGGGGGTACGTAAATGAAAGTGCGGGACGCAATTGAGCTCCTCTCCACGTACAAGCCTGATGATGAGATTTGTATTGCGTGGTGGACTCGTGAACTCTTCGAAGATCCTGATGGAGAGGATCCGTCTGTTGAAGCGTGGTCACATGCTGTTGCAGAATTCGACCGCGAAGAAGGCTACGAACATATGAATCGACAGATGTGGGTTCTCATTCATGGCGCACTTATGGACGCGTGGAGTGACGGCCAGAACGAAGAAGGGCAATCTGGATGACGGGGCGGCAGATACGCCTGGCCGGCACGTATAGAAAATGATGACGGTGGAGGAAAGACCTTATGTATTTGCTACTAATAGCAATAAGCAGATACATCCGGATGCGCGGCGGGTCTGCAATGCCGGCCGGCCCCAGATCCATGGGAATTCCCTGGTTGAGAGGTTGTCATCCATCTGGATATCAGATAGATTTATTCACGTGCATACTGCACAGTTATACCCTACAACCACCAAGGATTATCTATGGCTTTAAAGAAGAAGATCACAGAGACGCACATCGATCAGGTGAATGCCATGATGTGGCAGGAAGCTGAACTGGAATACGGCAGCAAATTTAAAGTTCCGTCTGAAAAAGCTTACGCAATTTCCACAAAGCTGCGGGCGCTGTATTGCCTGCAGGGCTGGGAAGGCAAGGGCTCACCGGTCGCGCACCTTGTGTTTTACAACATTCCCGAGGACGTCATTGCTGACGTGGTCGCCGAGTACTGCGGCGTCGACCTGGATGTCGAAGACGTTCAAAGCGAGCTGAAGACAGAGAAGCGCGCGGACAAGTGGGATGCATTCTTACGGTGGTCGAAGAGTCATCTATTCGAACAATTCACGACCGAGGAGCTAACTGAGCTGAGCGGTTTTTCATATCCGACGACTCTCAAATATCTCCAGACGTCGCCGTCGTTTCGAAAGATCAAGAAGGGCCTATGGGAGGTTCGGGATCCTAAGGCCGATAAAGAAAATGACAAAGCTTCGTGAGAGCACTACGCACTAGTGCTACTGTCAAATCGTCCGGCATCCTGAGTGCCGGCACCAGGAGTGGTTGCCTGGTGGGAGATGCCGCCCTCCGGTGTTTTTCATCCTTTCTGACCGGAGGGTGGATCTCCACTTATCGCATTAATGCACGGTCCCACACGCGCGCGAATTGCGCAGCGGTAACCATGAGACCAACCTGCCTCCATGTGAACGAGAAGCTCACCACGTCAGTGTCGCGAAGAGTCTTCAAAGCGATGAAGGCCAGCGTTGTATACACACAGTTCGTGATTCCCCAAGTGAGGAAGCCGGCAACAACGTGTGGTTTACTCAAGCCGCGGTACTCGTTGCTAGGAGCAGGCCATGGCTTAGACATTCTTGCCAACAATCTGGTGCACGCGCTGCCGGCTCAATTCGAATTGATCCGCGATCTGACGCAGCGATTGTCCGCTGCTTCGAAGATCAAGTATCAAAGAGTTGCGCTTAACGTTCGTCGCTGGACCAGGCTTGAGCGGACCCCACTGCCATCCGGCGATAGCTTCAAGCTCTTCGATTCGGGGCTGAGGAAGCAGGCCCTTCTTCCGCCGCTGCCGCATGTACCCAACCCATGCGCCAAGGTTGATCTCACGTCCATCGACAATTTCAGAATGGGCAGCAGGAACATTGCAATGTCCTTCGCGAGAAGTGAATTGAATAAGTGCTGTTTTATAAGTGTTGAATCTGGTGTTGTTGTCCATAGCGCGTACAATAGTGGAAGTAATAATTATGAAGTGTGAAAATCCGAAAGAAATTTTAAAATTTATATTCACAAATCTATTTACACATAGCTCAAGCTGCTACGGTGGTGGAAAGCAATGAGAAAAGGCAAGCGCATGGTCATAGGGAGAAACTTTGACGAGGAGTACCCGGGTGAAGCAGAGGAACACATGCGCATGGTCGCTGCCGATCCAGACATCTTGTTTGTTGCCAAAAGTGTCGATGGCCTCTTGATCAAGGGGATTGTTGTCCCAGGTAAATCAATCGACGACGACGCCGGCCCAATCATCTTCCCCGGGGCTGAAGAGAACATGGTCCTGGCAGCATTCTCTCGTGAATTTATTCAGGAGATGGCAGACAAAATTGCGTTAATTCCAGGAGAAGAAATGCAGGAAACAGCGTGGGAAATGTTCCTTGAACTTGCCTCCCAGGAAGCCGGCCGCGAATACGAAGAGAACCCACCAGAAAAACTGATTTAGCACTAAATAGGAAAGGGACATTATGTACTGGAATGATTCTGCTTATGCATTTTCAATTGCCATCTTCACCAAGCGAGCACACATCGCTGAAGAGGGATACATACCGGAGCTCGCAGAATTGCGCGGCTGGTTCGATGCGATGCTTACACGGTGGTGGATGACAGCGGGAAAAGCGACCATGGACGAAGCATTCCCGGACGCCGTCTTCTCCGACTGGTTAACACTAGGTTCGATAGCTGCCGGCATAGCCGAACAACGGGGCATGTCATCGTCGATCACACGTGCGTCTACAGAATTATCTGAACTGCTCTGCCGCAAGCAGCGCGACTACGGACACGAGAACATTGGACGCTTCGGCCGTCAAGGGCTCCTGGTCCGAGTGCACGACAAGATTGCGCGCCTGGAGAACTTGTCAAAATCTGGACAGGATCCAGAAAACGAATCCATCATGGACAACATTCTGGATGTGATCGGTTACTGCTGTATCGGAATGATGGTAGAGGCCGGAACTTTTTTCTACGAACTAAAGCCGTAACGGTGGTGGAAGAGAAACAAAAATGCCCTCGGGGAGCGAGATAAGAAACCAGGCCACCTACTTAACCTAACTTCGCAAGCTCAACCCGAGGGCGGTATTGCATCGGGTGACAGGGGAAAGGGGACCCATCACACGATGAGATAAGCATACTAAAGCCAATGTAACTTTTATGTAACTTTCTAAAAAAATTTTTTAAAAGCTGGTGGAAGCCGGCAAGAGAGCTGCTACCTTTACAGCCGCATAAATCGTTTGCGCAACGACCTACAAACTCCTACGAAACACCGCCAAAAATTTGGGGTCTAGTTCCTGCTGCACAAAAACTAAAAAGTGCAAAAGGTTCCCCCCAGACCCCCCTCCAAAGTTTGAGCCAACCAGAGGTTTACCATATGCTTCCAGAAGATGAACCAACCGAACTCTTCCCTTCCGATGACAGCGGAGACAACGAGAAGAGGAAAGCCCGCCGGCCGAATAAAAAGGTCGAAGAACGGATGTCAGCTTTACGACGAAAAAATCGGGACGTCAAAACCCTAGACATCGAAGACGTCATCACCCACTGGATGGAAACCATGGGGAAGACAAAGCGCCCCACCCTCTCAGAGAAAACCAGACTCCTCATCGGGGCTGCCATCGCAGATTATGGAATCGACTTCTGTAAAGACGCAATCTCTGGCTGCAGCTACTCAGACTTCCACATGGGCCGCAACAAACAGAAGGTCATATACAACTCGCTCGGCCTCATCTTCAGGAATGGTGAAAATGTAGAGCGCTTCAATGGCTATGCTTCCTAGATGACCAAGGAAGAATGCTTAGAGCTTGTCCGGCTCGCACACCACACATACGACAAAACACTCATCCGTAAAGACGAAGTAGAGATCGGTGCCGCCTGGTACCCCTATGTAAAAGACTTCGAACTAGAAGACGCCAAAAAATCTTTCAGAGATTTATCTATGCAATCGGAGTACATGCCAAAAGTAATGGAACTCCGAAAGGCATTAATAAATACCCGTACAAAAGTAACCCCACCACCGTTACCCCACATTGCTTGGGCAACATTCCTTACCCTCATCAGCAATGCCAACTCCGGTATGCACACACCAATAGACGTACACGAGTGCCTACAAAAAACCATGGACGCCCTCGGAGACGCCAAGTACAGCATGAACGCACAGTACGACCAAAAACGGTTCGAAGCCGTATACGAAGACGCCGTACGCAAATACGAGCGCAACCTCTACAAGATCTAACCACCCCAAAGCCGGCCACAAGCCAATGACAAAAGTTCAAAATTTTCAAAAAAAGACCGCGAGCGCGAACTTTTTCCCCCTTTTTTCTTCTTTGTTTCTGGGTTGTGCTAGGTTCTGGTCATGAAACGGAATGTGGGTCGTCCCCCGATTGAGCCTTCTAAGGATTTTTCTACTATCACTCTTCGTGTTCCTGCGGAGTTTAAGAAGCGTTTGATGGCTCAGGCTGCTGCGTACGATATGACTTTGACGGAGTATCTCCGTACTTTGGTTGAGCGGGATGGGGCGTAAGGCTCGTAAGGTTCGGCATCTTGACAGTTTCGTAAATATTGTTTTGCGGGTCAAGGGGCGGGAGAAGAACGAGATTATTGAGTTTGCTCGTAAGCTGGATATGTCTGTTTCGGACTTTATTCTGTATGCGATTTATGTTTTCATGTTGAATGAGAAGGGTTTGCCGGATCCTGGGTCTGCCCAGTTTCAGATTCCTACTCCTGCCGAGGAGCTTCGGGCTTATTTTACGGGTGTCAAGTTGATGAAGCCTTGTGGGAAGTCTGAGTGTGAGATGAGGTTACGGCTTGTAGGTGGTATGGAGTTTTGTGAAACTTGTAATATTCGGATAAGCTGATTTTGTGGAATGGGGTAATAATCAGGAATTGTTCTTTAGCGAGCTGGAGATTGGCCATTCTTGGGCTGAATATGTGGCAGCTAAGTTGAATGAAAACGAGATTCCTTGTTATGCGACCGAGATGCGGAAGGCTGCTACTAAAGAGGAGATTAAGGAGTTTCGGAATGAGAAGGATGTGGTTCTTACTGGGATGGCTGGTTGTATTGAGGTTAAGTCTCGGCGTCTTCGATTTTCTGATTCCCCTCGCTCTTTTCCAATGGATTCGGCGTTTGTAGATACTGTTTCTGGTTGGGGTTTTAAGGATCCGCGCCCTTTGGCTGTGTGTATTGTGAGCCAATTTACGGGTTCTATTTTGGTTGTCCCTGTTTCTACCCAGTCGCAATGGGGTCGGGTGTATAAGTTTGATCGTATTAGGAAGATTAATGACACCTGGTTTACGTGCGATAAGTCTTTATTGAAACCGTTTAGTGAGCTGGTTTCTTGGTTGAAGGCGCGTCAGGTTTAGTCGTCTTCTTCTTTATCCCCACATAGTGTTGCCGGGATGAATGGGTTGCATCTGCAGGGCATTCCTGGGAGGGTCATTTAGTCACCCCACATTTGTGCGAGTGTTGGTTTGGTGGGTTTGATTCCTCTTTTTCTTTGTTCTGCTGCTAGTTGTCTTGAGGTTAATCCGGCCCATACACCGTGCATATCTGCGGGTGGATATTGCAGTGCGTACTCTAAGCATGGTTCTCTTACTTCGCATCCTTTACATACCATTCGTGCTTGGGCTATGTAGGTGATGTCCTTATGTTCTTTGGGGAACATTAGTTTTGTCTTTCCTTTGCATGCTGCTTGTTCCATCCAAGCAGAATCATGTATAGACATCTCTTCTGCCTGTACAGGTATATTTGTTTTAGTATTTTTATTTACCAACTTTCCTCCGGGTATTTTTGTTTGGAGATGCCTTCTTTACGACATTCTTGACTGTCTGTGCTGACTCCTGCAAGAACCAGTGGAAAGGTGATCCTGTGTCTGGATCGAACTTTGCTGCTACCCCCAAGGCTTTCATTCCTGCTTTACGAGCTGAAGCTATATCAAACTTGGAGTATGGGAGTATTGCTGTTAATGCTCCTAGCGCATAGTCTGATCCGCTTCCTATGGCGTAATGACCATTTGCTTCTGCGCTCCAGGCATAGTCTCCATCTATGATGTATATGACGCCGTTGATGACAACTAATATTGTTGAATCATGCTCGGCAATGTGGCGCTTTTCTTCATTGGAGTCCGGGCTCGCATAGCCTTGTAGTTCAAAACATTCGCGCAATGCTGGAATGAACTTTTGGGTAATGAACTCGTCTAGCTTGCGGCCTTTGAGGTTTGGTGGTGGGGCCGGCGGATTGAACGCATAATGCAGGATGTTTATTGCTCTTACGTCACCTGCTGCACCTAAAAGGTATTTCCCATTTACAGCAACTTTTGTTGAGCCTTCTCTTAGTGTGCCCACTCTTCCCGGTTCGGAGACGCGCGAGTCGACGCAAACTACCGCAAAGCCGTCTCCCTGTAGTCCTACGATTGTTGTCACGAAGACAACTAAAGCACAAAAAAATTAATAAAGTGTCAATTAAAAAGTGTAATTAATATCTATAGTTCAGAAAATCGATGTTTTCTTTACTACTAGTACCTATTGAACTCAATGTCGTACGGCCCACGCAGACGGGCAAGTGCTATTGATCGTTCCGGTTCGGGGTATGACTCGTAAAGCTCTCGGCGCTTTCTGCGCTTTCGCTGGCGTTCGTACTCTCTGCGCTTTGGACCATAGCGTTTCGCGCTTTGGTAGCGCTGATACGCCTTTCTTTTTTCAGGATCCTTAATTGGCATCGAATAAGCCTTGGGTCACTTTTCGACCTTCTTCTGTTAAACCATAGAGCCATTCGCCCTCCTCGTTTATCCCGATGATGTCGACTAGTCCTACCTTCATCAGCTCTTGTAAATCTATCTGAATCTGATTGAGTTCCTGTACGTTGTCTTCGTCCATGATTATCCCTTTCGCTTCTTTACAGCTTATCGTCGCCGCTTAGAGTTCCGTAAGTCTCTATGTACTCTTTGCCTTTTGCAGATACCTGATACATCCACTTACCATCCGGGTTTATCGCCACAATCTCAATTAACCCGTCAAGGATCATGTCGTTAAACGCGGTTTCAAACCATTCAGGCAATTCGTCGCCAAAGTCCTCGTACTCTTCGTATTCGGAATGTTCACCACCCTCGTAGGGAAGGTTCCAAGGTTCTTCCTGCATGTGACCCTTTCTAGCCGAGGTATTCCTTACCTCGCCACATTGCCCAACCATTGTATATCGTGATGTTCTCATAAGCAAACTTATGGTTTCCCGAGTCCTCATAGGTTACGACACCAAGACCCTGTTGCCAGTTCTCGTGGCGCGTCAATGGGCGTCCGTCAAGGTCCACCCCTCCCCTAGTTGACGGAATCGCACCGTCGATTCGTGCAAGACACCCAGGGCTGGCGGCCATGATCGTCCGTGGACCGTCGTAGTCCTCACGGGTTTTCAGTGCCATCTCAATCCTGTGGATATGTCCGTATATCACTGAAGTCTTCTCAGCGTTCAGATACATGTGCGCAGTGGATCCTGACGACTTTACGCGGTCGCCGTGTATAACACGAAGCTTCTCGTTTATCCACAGGTCGGCTGCCGGATACCCAGGACGGTACTCCACATTAAAATCATCCATCCGACATAGGAACGGAACGCTTAAAACTGGCCAAGAGGCTGGCTCGTTGCCCCTACGAAGACCATAAGCCGCACCTGCGTTCTGCACAAGATACTTTGGCATGCGCTCTTCATGGTTTCCTGCAAGCCAAATAATCTTGGCGTTTGGTGCGGCCCTACGCATTTCGGCACAAAACACAGTTGCCCTGTCAATTGTTGCTTGAGTTGTCTGCGCATAGGCAGGGTAGGTGATGTATTTACCCATTTCCGGAAGATCAAGATTGTCGCCAACGCATACAACTAGATCAGGATTGGCGTCTTCAATCACCTGAAGGGCAAGGGAAATCGCTTTCTCGTCGTGTGTTTCTTCAAGCTTTCCCTCGCGATTACGGAAGTAACCGAACTGTATATCAGGGACGATAATTGCCGTTTTGAACTTGCTCTTACTCTTTGGTTTTGTCGTTGGCTTTTGTAGTTGTATTGCCGGTCCTTGCTGGACAACAGGCCACTCTGGTCCAGTCTCCCAAGATGGCGAGAACTGAATTGCTTGAAGGTTATGGACCTCAGCCTCCCCCTCGTCATTCTTTGTAATCGTTTGGTACATCGAAACATTCTTCACACGACCAATTGACGAAAGATCAATGTTCTTTGAACGAAGCATCTCGGCAATATCCCCAAGAAGTTTTTCGTTATGTTTGGTCTTATCGACTTCTTCGACAAGGTTTTTCAAAGAACTATTTTTTGCTTTTTTATTTACTGTCCCCATTATTTGCTCTCTTCTTGTGCGGCTCTATTACGTTCCAAACAGCAATTCGGGCTCGTTGCCATAAAACAACGGCGCTTTTCACCGACATGCTCACGACGGACTTCGATTCCATCGGCATTGAGTGCTCTAGTTATCTCAAGAGTTGATGCACTTCCTTTACAGGCGGCTGCGAGTAACTCCTGAGTTTCCTCATCAAGGCCCATAAAAATGGCACCGAATTTACAGTATTTTTTATACTCAACATCTACGGCTATTGCTCGTAAAGTTTCCTTCAACCCCATGGCTACCCTTTCCAAGTGTCCGATTGTGTGCCGATACTTCCAGGCTGATACCTCTCGCGAGGTCTCTGGGCCTAGCAAAAGAATACACCATGTGAGCATTACAAGTGTGTAATTTCGACTATTATTCTGGCAATGAGGGCGGAGAATAAAAACAAATCAAGCGAGCTCAAGAGAGCCCTTGAAGATGCCCTTGGTGCAAGCAACACGGACGGTCTGTTAGACACCATCCTGTCGACGTTAGATAAACAAAAACTCCTGAGATACCACGATGAAGACCACGTTAACCTGCTATCGACGGCAGGGAGGGTTTTGGTCGCCATCATTGAGGACCCAACGCTCACGCAGAGGGCTATCTCTATTTACTTAGATCTTAGCGAGACAATGATCGACAGAACGCTCAAAATGTTGACCAAAAATGGGGTCATTACAAAGACAAAAGACAACCGCAAAAATATTTATAAAGTTAATCTTGAAGTGTTAAAAAATAACCCTGATATACGTCACTTCATAGGAATAATTGAAAAACTTAAAACGCAATCAATTAACACTGAAGAACCGTGGTGAGGTTAGTTATTACCCATAGCGGCATTTAACCAAGCGGCAAATACGTCGTCGTTGAGTGGCATGAACCATAACTGACAATCTTCAATCATTCTGGTATCTCCGACTATTGTCCAGCAAATAGTCATTTTTGGAGTGGCAGGACATGAACCAGCATTACATTCAAGGCCGTAACGCTGAACAAAAAATTTAACTATGCATCCGTTGTACGGATCAAAGCATTTTCCTAGATTGTCTTCATGCGGACAAAAAACAGAAACAACATCTAATTCCGATTTGTTTATTTGAAGTTCAAGGATGTGGCCATCGTTATGCCACAACATCTCGTTATTTTGACTTATGGGTCCTGAGCTCATGCCCCAATGGTAGTCGAACGCGTCTCTTGCCGGCCTTTGTTCCGGGGACGATTTCTTCTGCTCCAGTAAGTGGGTTGATTCTTACTCTTTGCTGGGGGCCAGTTTTCTTTGCGCCGCCTTTTTTCTTACCCATAAGAGACTCCTAGATAGATTTGAATTTAGGTGTTCGGCTCTTAGCGGCATGCAGGTCTAACACAAATAATATCATCCCAAAGCCAATTGGCATAAGAGATGGCACTACTTCCACTTGACTAAAGGTCTCCTACTGCGTGATCGCGGATATGGGTGTCAAGTTTATTTTCGACACGCTCAAGCGAGTTGTTTGTTTTATCGATTGATCTGCCAAGACTTTTGCCAAGTGTCTCAATTTTCTCAACAACATAATTGTGGTCAGCTTTATTCTCTTCCCACCTGTTGTTTGATGCACGTCTGTCACGCTCAACAAGAGCAACAATTATTAACGCTATTGCTCCTACTACTGCGGTCACGATTTCTTGCATGGGTATCGACGCTTATCAGGCAGGGTTTGCTGCAATAAAAGCCTTGACGGCTTCTGGGATATTGTCACCGCACACATAACGAATGTGCCATGGCTCTTCTGGAACGACTTCCCACGAGAAACCAAACTTCTTAACGTTTGCGATAAGCCAATTAAGACGCTTTGGTTCAGCCGCATTTGCAACGTCAACGGCGATCCCGAGGTTATGCTGACTCTTACCAGGTGTGGCCAAGGTAGCCATACCTTTTTTCAAGTACCAGGTTTTGCCCTCAAAGGTTTTTGTTTTTCCAGTGCCCGTATCTTCAAGGCTGTATCTTTGCAAAAATCCTTTTTTCTGCAACTCGTATTCGCGATATGTGTCGCCGGCGCTCGTGGGCTTTAGTTCAACGCCTTCAGCTTTTGCTGCAGCAACCATTGCTGCCCATGCCTGGGCGGCAATGTGGTGAAGTTTTCCACCGCCAACCGCTGGTTTTAGGAGGTTTGCCGGAAGCTTCCCAGGCTCAACACCTTTAAGGTCTTTTGGTAGCACTACCGGAACGATGTAATTCCATGCAACTTTACTCATGTCAACTCTTTTCAGAAATTAGATACAAGCGCCCAATAGCGCAAACTAATTTTACAATATGAGTTGCAAACTTTTCACTACTAACAAAAGTTAGTTATTCGCCGTCTGGCTCTTTCATGTGTAGATACATTGACCCAGCAAAAGCCAAAACAGTCCCCCATAGGGCTATTTGTTGTGTTAGTCCAGAAAGCGTGAAGTACATCACCGTTGCACCGGCTAACGTAAAACCAGAAGCCAGTATCCCGTACCAGAATTTTGTGGCGAATTTCTTCCAGTCCATAACTTTTACTCCATTTTCATATCTATAGATGCTGAGATTTTTAATCCAATCTGGGCCTTCGCCTTCAATTGAACCGCCCTCTTCCGCCTCTTCTTCTTCTTTTCTGGCTGCTATATCCTGTTTTGGACCAGAAGGGCTTGAAGTGGGGGCGGGTATGCCACCAGCGGCCGAAGCAATAGCAACAGTGCTGGCTACCAAGTTTACCGCAATAACCGTTCTTCTCTGGCCAACATTTATCGTTGAACTTAATGGGACGTACTCATCGAAAACTCCAGCGAAGACGTTTATTTCTTCTTCGAACGCTTCTTTAACATCGGTAGGTGCATCCTGGACAGCATTAACTATTTCTGCTCCTTCTGTTGGCGAGAGTTCACCTACAGGTACAGATTCGAAAATATCTGTAGCTTGTTCAGCAGTAATGTTTTGAATTACAGCAGCGCTAGTTGCAAGTTCGGTGGCGACTTCATCATTAATTTCTTCTTGAAGAATTTCAGCAACTACATCTTGCACCTGTGATTCATCGATCACGCCACTTTCAAGAACGTCAACCAATGTAGAAACTGCTTCTTCTGTTACTCCGTCTGAAAGAATTGCTTCAGTGACTGCTGCAACCTCTTCGTCGGTTGCCCCATCAGCAAATGTCTCGGCAAGAATTTCCACGACTTCAGCACTTGATGCATCTTCGAATACGGTAGTTAGAACTGCAACAATTTCTTCTGTTGTAGCTTCTTCGAATATTGAGTCAAGAACGGCAGCAACCTCTTCCGTACTTGCATCTGCTAGTACTTCATCAATTACGGCAGCAAGTTCTTCAGGTGTTGCATCCTCTGGGAGGTCATCAATTGCCGTGAGTATTTCCTCTACATCAGCTGTAGGCTCATCCTGTGGACCTTGTTCTATACCCGTTTGCTCTTCTGTTTGCTCTTCTTCGGGCGTCGTTATTTCTTGTGGCGTTTCTATGGTTGTTTCTGTCGTCGGCAAATCTTCTTGTTCAGGGATGGTTTCTTCTGGGACTGTATTCTCTGGGACGCTGGTATCGGGGGTCGTATCTTCCACTGACGGTATGGATATTGTCGTTCCTGGTGCTGGTTGCGGTTCCTCCACTGGCACTGTTGTGGTCGTTGTAGTCGTGGTCTGAGGAACAGTCGTAGTGGTTGTAGTAGTTGTAGTGGTAACTACAGTGTCAGAATCAACGACATAACCCTGTCCTTGGTAAATCGTTGTGTTTTCTTCAAATGTATTATTTCTAGAAGTTGACCACGCATTTGAGCTGGTTCCATTAAATACTGTTGAGCCATTATTGAAATTGTTCCCGAACTGAATAGCAACACCATTTGTAGTGAACTGATTGTTTTGTACAAGCTGGTTATCGGCACCAGGTATCCAGGATGTTGGAATCCACGAAGAAAAACTAATTGCCGTTCCGTTATCGGTAAATTGCGAGCTGTAAACCTGCTGCCTATTTAGACCTCTTAAATATGCCCCAACGATATTGTTTGTAAATGTGCTACCGCTAATTCTGGCGAAACGCTCAACAAAAATGCCGTAGGTATTGTTAGCAAATTGGCTGTTATTTATGTAGATACGATTCGAATAATTGGTATCTGTAGTGCTCATCGTTGATGGTGTTGAGCCATGGTCCGATGTGACACCAGCATTGTTATTGTCAAAAACACAGTTGGTAAATGTAGTTACGCCACCATTGTGTTGGTAGAAAGCCCAACCGGGAGAAGCAGTAATACGAACATTTGTGATCGTAAATGTTCCCTGACTGTTATAAATTGTGCCGCCATTCCAAGAGACATTCTTGCCCTGCTTTAATGTCAGGTCCTGGATTGTTACGCTTCTTGCCCCAGAGCTGTAGATCTGGCGATAGAGATTGTTTCCATCAATAATCGTCGTATTGCGACCAGTGCCAGTTATTGACACACCTGCGGTTATTGCCGGAAGGTCAGCAGTTAGGGTAATTGTGCCCTGCTGAGTTATGGTGATGGCATCATACATCCCACCAGCTTGAGCATTGGCCTGAGTTATTGCCCATCGAAGCGTTCCAGAAGAACCGTCATCAAGAAGACTCGTCACCTCCAACGATGTTGGAGAAGGAACTGTAGTTGTAGTCGTAGTCGTAGTGGTTGTAGTAGTAGTTGTGGTGCTCGTTGTGGTTGTCGTAAATGTTGGATTTGGATCGACAACGCTTGCTACAGCAGTTGAATCGCTATAGCGGAGCATATCCACGAAGTAAATATCGCCTTCCGCTGGGAGTGTGAATGAAGAGATAATTTTCCCATTTCCATTAAAATAAATCTCTTTGTAGTAACCGGGGGCTTGGCATGTTGAACAACCAGATGTCAGTACGGAGTTGCCAATAGTGAAACTCGCTGTCGTTCCGTCTGAATATGTTGCTGTTCCGGTTGCATCTCCATTCTTTGCCCCAACGCGGAAGTAAAAGCTTCTTGGATTTGCCGAAGAAGGAAGAGTGAAAACAGCGGGTTGGGTTGGGTTCCCTGCGTACACTGCATAGCCTTCTGTCCCATATCCATTGCCCAGACTTGCGTAGTACCAGCCAGACTGGTTTGTGGTAGTCAAAGCGCTTCCATTAACAGAAACGGTTACACCAGTAGTTGGTCCTGGGGCCTCAAAATTTTCTGTAGTTTCGGTTCCAGCGCCAGGAGATGGAACTGTTGTAGTTGTCGTAGTACTGGAAGTAGTAGTGGTAGTTGGGTTATTTATCTGTACTGCGGTTAATCCAACACATGGCTGATAACCAGCACCACCAGAACATGTCTGCCACCCAAGCGACGATGACCATCCAGAATTGGTAACGAATTCAGTATTTGTTAGAAGCTCGGTTCCATCAAGTTTGAGTGAGGCTGTTTCAACCTGGGTTCCATAGTTGCCGGCCCAGAACTCCCCATCTTGTCCAATAATTGATATTCGAACACTGGCAACGCTTGCCCATCCAGCACCAACTCCGGCAGCTGTGACTGTCAATGAGTAATCATTAAATGTTCCACCATCGGTAAGGGTTATATATCCAGTGCTATGGGAATAAATTCCACCACCGCCAGATCCGTAAAGGTTTATTGCAATAGCAACAGTGTCAGAAGAAGATTTCCAGTCCTGCGCTTCAGCCGCAGAAATTGTGGCAGTCAGGCTTGATGCACTTGACCAGTTGTTTGGGACGTTTACTTCTTGATAGACGACCGCTTCTTGCCATGCGAAAACAAGCTTGTTGCCATCTGCCGCAGAAGCTTTTTGTGTAAAACCGAATATTGATAGAAGAAGAAAAAACACAGAGGGCACAGCCATAATGGCGGCAGATTTATTAACGCGACGTCGACCCAGGAACATTTGGCCTCCTAAAAAAATGCCTCCAATTCTATCATTTATTTGACCTCTATTTAAAAAGTTCAATTTAAAGGTTCTGGATAATTGGCTTTCTGTCCAAGGCTTTTATATGGGGTAAGATTTATCAAACTCATTTTTACAAGGAGAGCGCATGGCCGGCGCAGGCACAAGACTTTTTGAAGCTGGAGCTATTCTCACGGCTAACCAGGTAAATACATACCTAATGGATCAAGTCGTATCAAGATTTGCTGACGCATCTGCAAGAGATGCCGCATACGGCAACGCCAATCAACCATCTCTCGCAGAGGGAAGAATTTGCTATCTAGATTCCACCAACAAGGTCTACATATATACAGGAAGTGCCTGGGAGGAAATAGGTTCACAAATTGAGGCAGGCGAAGTTGGGACAACAGAAATTGCAAATAGTGCTGTAACTACTGACAAAATCAATAACAGCGCAGTAACAAGCGCAAAAATTGCTGATGGAACAATTGTAAACGCCGATATAAACGCTTCGGCGGCGATTGCCCTAAGCAAATTGGCTACCGGCACCCAGGGAACAGTTGTTCTTCATGACTCTTCTGGCGTTCCAACTGCTACGGCACTATCAGGTGATGTAACAGTCACAAACGCTGGAGTTACTTCAATTTCATCTGGAGTTATTGTCAACGCAGATATTAATACTGCGGCGGCAATAGCACTGAGCAAACTTGCTTCTGGAACATCGGCGCAAGTAGTGCTTGCAAACTCAAGCGGCGTGCCAACATATACGACAATTTCTGGAGACGTAACAGTAACTAACACTGGTGTTACAGCCATTGGATCTGGAAAAGTCACATCAGACATGATTGCTGACGGTGCAATTGTCAACGCTGACATCAATGCATCTGCCGCAATAGCTTTAAGCAAGCTTGCATCTGGAACATCAGCTCAGGTTGTGCTTGCAAACTCGTCTGGCGTACCAACATATACGACAATTTCTGGTGATATTGCCATATCGAATACAGGCGTCGCTACAATTCAAGCGAACTCAGTTGCCCTTGGTACCGACACGACCGGAAACTACATGTCGGATATTACGGCTGGCACAGGACTTACTGTTACACACACGGCTGGAGAAGGTTCAACAGCAACAGTTGCGCTGGCTGGATACTCATTCAATACTTCTTCGGTTGCTTACACATTGGCGGCATCGGACAATAACAAGGTCGTTGAATCAACAGCATCTTCCGCAATAGACATCACGGTTCCTCCTTACTCGTCGGTCCCATTTGCTGCCGGATCAGAAATCGTCGTATTCCAAAGAGGAGCAGGAAAAGTAAGAATTCTTGCTGGTTCTGGAGTGACAATATTATCTACTCCAGGAAATTATCTAAGAGCCCAATACTCTGGTGCAACACTAGTCAATAGAGACACAAACATCTGGTTGCTGTTTGGAGATCTCAGCGCATCATGATCCCTACCCTCTTTTCGGGTGGTGGCAAACCTGGAACTCCATCGGTTGTCACCGGAGCGACCAAGCTTGGTACGGTCGCGGCTACTGGCGGAACCAAAACAACGATTACTTCTGGTGGTACTCAGTACAGTCTCCACGCGTTTACTGGTACAAGTTCAATCACGTTCTCTTCTGGTGGACCAATTGAATATTTGATTATTGGTGGTGGTGGCGGCGCTGGTTCTGGATACACGGGTGCCGGAGCTGGAGCGATAACGCAAGGTACCACAACTATCACCGCCGGAACATATACAGTCACTGTTGGTGCAGGAGGCGGCGGACAAGAGGGCTGGTGGTATTACGGGAATACCGTAAGCAACGGATCACCAAGCAGCGTTTTTAGCGCCAGTGCTGCAGGTGGCTTGTCTAATGGTAACTCTGGTAACGGTTTTACCGTTGGACCAAGTTACCAATACGGATACAACAACGTTGTTTCTGGAGGTGGTGCAGGAAACGCAGAAAATGGTCAAGGTGGAGTCTGGGATCGAACTGGTGGTCGCGGAGGTAATGGCACCGATATATCGACGTTTATAGGAGAATCTGCTGGGACCACATACAAGGGTGGTGGCGGTGGCGGCTCTGGTTGGTGGGCAATTGACTGGGGCGGTCAATCAATTCTTGGAGGAGCAGGTGGAGCAGGGGGCGGAGGAACGTCTCCGGGAACAGGTTCAACTGGCGGTGGCTATGTAATCCCATCTTCTGCAAGAGGCGTTGCCAATAGCGGCGGTGGCGGTGCTACTGCGGCTGGAAGACAAGGAATGCCAAGCGATGACGGAGCGCGCGGAGCAAACGGTGGTTCGGGAATTATCTATATTCGTTACGCTCTAAGTTCACAAACCACTGCAGAGGTTAACTTCATTGAGCCAACATACAAAGGTAAAAGCGGAGTTGCTCGCTATAGGGTTAAATCAAACACGAACGTTACGACAGAAGGAGACTATCCACCAATCGAAGTGACAGGACTTTCGCCGGGCAATAACTACAACTTCACCGTAACCACAGTTGCAGACTATGGCGCTGAATCAGATGAGTCAGCTGCTTCCAACACGTTCCAACTTGGTATCGCCCCTGGTGCTCCAACAATCGGAACTGCAACTGCTGGTGCAACGGTGGCGACTGCAAACACTGCTTCGGTTGCATTTACTCCAGGAACAGCTGGAACCGGTACGACTACATATACAGCCACATCAATACCAGGTGGATTTACCGCATCGAATACAACAGGCGCAACACTTGTCGTAAGCGGGTTAACAGCCGGAACTTCGTATAAATTTACTGTTAGTGCGACAAATACATTCGGCTCAAATACCTCTGGTCAGTCAAACTCTATTACTGCAAACGGTGCTCCCGGTGCCCCAACCTTGAACTCCGTGAGCGCTGAGTACAGTAGGGGATCTGTTTCATGGACGCCATCGACAGTTGGGACACAATCGAACATAAGCTATACGGCATATGCAGTTGCATCGGGATATCCAACCCGTTCCGCAACAACAACCGGAAACTCTGTAACTATAAGCAGTTTAGCGAATTATGTAACGTATACGTTCTACGTGCGAGCTACAAACGACTATGGAACATCTGGCAATTCAAACAGCGCAACTGAGTACACGGACGTCCCATGTGTTGGTGGAACATACCTATACGGTCCGAACTGCCAGTATGGTGGCGGCTATCCATCATTCGGCGGAGCGACATGTTGTTACACCTTCTACTGTAACGGAGACGGTGGAATTGCTCAGGTATTTACAAGCGGAGACTGCCAGGTTACGTGCGCTGGTGCAGTGGTTGGACCTTATTGCGCTGGATGTACGCCTTGTATCTCGTAACCAAGATAACCAATTATTGTTGTATAACTAGACATTATAATCGCGCTACTATGTCAACAATAATGAACAGGAGCGAATATGTCGAATGAAGAATTTATACCACCAAAACTTATTGAATTCGCTTATGTCGTCGATGGAGAAGTAGTAGAGGTACAAGGGTTCTCTGAAGACGCCGAAATGCAAATAGCAATTTACTCATCTGATCCAAAAATTATTCGCATAACAGATGAAAATAGACGAATGGTTTCAGGAATGACACTACATGGAGCTACTTGGGACGGAGAAAAATTTCTTCCAACGCAGTTAATGGAATAGTTTATGACAAGTGCATGGAATGAATACAAAAGAAAACTTGGAACAACACGTCCATGGGACTTGCTTAAACCAAACACCGAATACTCATCACCAGAGCTTTCCTCTCAAAGATTGTCAATATGTGAAGAGTGTCCACAGCTAATACAACTGACGCATCAATGTAAAGAATGCGGTTGTTTTATGAAGATTAAAACCAAACTCCAGCTGGCAACTTGTCCACTAGATAAGTGGTAATTACTCTTCTTCTGGAGCTGGGATTAAAACCCAACCAACTGATTCTTCGTCCCAGGAATAACGGTTTCCGTCATTTGGGTAAGCAACCGGTGCATCCCATTTGCAATCATCGTTAAGTACCCACGAAGCAAATGGTTGAGGCGGAATAAAAGCATCTTTTTTGGAGTCATACTTAAAACCTACTCCGGCGTAATTTTTTCGAATTGTTGCGTTGTATGAAGTCTGTTTCCACTTACCGCCCAAAAGATTGGTTAGGAACGCAGCACCAACTTCTTCGGATTCGTTGCCATTTTCATCAAGACAGTCTTCGTTGTCAATTACGACAACACGTTGAACGATATTGCTTCGATTTAATTCAGCAAAAGTAGCCATTATTCCTCCGTGTACAACCATTATAGAACCTGTGTTATGGTTTCAACATGGCTGAAATTGATAACGAAAAAGTATGGCACGGGAATCCTGATGCGTCGCAGTACCTGCCCTTAGACCAGCACCGCCACTTTGCATTAATAGTCACAGACGGGGAAGTCGGTGGAGTGCAGCAAATAAATCTTGAATCACTTGACGCTCTTGAGATTTGGGAATTGGGCCCATACGTGGTCGAAATACCCGAAGAGCTAAAAGGAAAGGTAATAGGCGGCTGGTATTACCAGGATGGAAAGTTCATACCAGCCAGTGAACGCAAGCTGAACTAGACTTGATATATGGCTTATTTGGGGCAAGAAAACATTTACTCGTTTGAGAATTTCATAAACGAAGAAGACCGCAAAGAACTGATTCGTTTTTATGATAACGATTTCCAATGGAACGGCAACTGTTCATGGATTCCACCAGTAAGCCAATACAACAAAGGCGACGTGACCGTTACTGGCAAATTTGCCGAAGACGTACAGGCAAGAGAAGATACTTGGCCAGAGGGCGCAACACATCCGCTGATGTATGAATACGGAAAAAAGATTGTTGAAACTGCTTCAAAAACATTTGAGCGCACGCTTGTTCACCGTCTGCAACCATACATGAAGAAATTCGATGTTGGAACCAACCACGATCCACACGCCGACTCCGAAGCTGTCGATAGGGGAATCGTTGACTTCATGCCCAAGTTTGATCCATTACAGCTCAACACCCCAATAACCATTGAGGTTGCAGCAAATCTTTACCTAAACGATGATTTTGGCGGCGGGGAATTGTGGTTCCCAATAAGAGAACTAGAGATAAAGCCAAAAGCCGGGCAGCTAATACTATTTCTTGGTGGTCATGAATACATTCATGGCGTCAAAGAAATAACATCTGGCGCTAGATACGTGTTGTTTACCCCACTAACAACGCCAAAACTTCTATTCCTCCAAATGCATGTTTACAACCTTGCCCATGAATTAAAAGAGCTGAAAGAAAAATGGCAACTTTCGACTCAATCGTAGATCCAATATTCAATGGGACAACGCCAGAAATTGGTGAATCAGAGATCCAAGAAATATTAAACCTAAAAGCCGAACACCTAGGTGGCGGAGTATTTAGATTCCCGTGCGCAATAGCTATTGACCAAAACAAAACACTCCCCTGGATAGACGCCAATTCCCAAAAAGCACACGAACAAAGATGGGAGTACAAGGTCGATGATGCTGGAGTTACATACGCGGTAAACGAGGACGGAAACAAATTCTCTTTAGAACAGGTTGAGGAGGTTCCGGTTAGGGTTTTACAGCCAGTAGAAGTTAATACAGAAAAAGATATTGTCGATATGTTTAAGCACTGGGAAGACATGATTTATAAATGTCTAATCAGATATATTGACGAGTTCCCTATGGTTCTTGGAACAATATGGTGGAGAAGCCGTGGACACGTAATGCGTTATGACAAAGGAGACTATTTAGGAATACATAACGACAACGATTCAAATTATAGATCTACGGGCGGAAAGCGATATATACCCAAGGGTCAACTTCAAATGCGTCAGGTGTTGGCCGTTATGGTCTACATGAACGATTGTGTGAATGATGAAGAATACGATGGAACAAATTATTCTGGTGGAGAACTATTCTTCCCATACCTAAACATAGAAACGCAACCAAAAACTGGCGATATCTATATTTTCCCAACAAATTTCATTGCAACCCATGGGGTCAAAACCGTGAAAAATGGGAAACGTTATGGATACCTTGAATTTTTTTCACAAGGTTCTTCGCATGAAGAAGTTCTCATTAACGTGGCAGAACCGGATGAGTGTGATGCTTGGTGTAGGCCTCATTGGATAGACAATCTTTACGATGACTACTACAGGTATTGCTTGCATTCAGAATATGGAAGAAATGATCTTGACTCCAGGCCAAGCCCTGTCTATCAAAATAGAACGCTTGAGGGAGATGAAGGGCTGAAACAACCATACAGTCACCACAAAGTGCACGAAGACAACGCAAATCGTGGGAAAATAGATCCCAAAAATATGAATTAGAACCATGCATTACGACGGCCTAAATTTTGAATGTAATGAGATTTTTCCGTATGTATGTGTTTATAAAAATCTAGTACCAGATGCAGATCTTCTTCTTGATGTCATAAAGGGTTACAGCGGAGAAGGGCCAACAATATTTTCTCCTTGGTTAAAATGGTATGAATTCGGCAAAAAAATAGATTGCAGCACAAGCGAGAAAGTCCCAGAAGGGACTCCATATTCACACGTAAGATTTGTAGAAAGAACCAAGGAGATAAGACGCACTGCGTTTAGTCACTACATGGCCAAATTTGACGTGCCAGAAATGCGGTCTATGTTTATACAAAATAGCGTGAATATAGCTGTTTACGACACCGACAAAACTTTTGATGACAATAGTGAAATGGTAATGAATTACCATACTGATTTTGAAGTTTCTAAAATAAAAAAGAATGAAGTAAATTTTTTGCTTACGTGTAATATTTATTACAATGACGATTACGATGGTGGCGAACTTAGGTTTACAAATACAAGTGAGACTGTAAGCTACAAGCCAAAAGCAGGGGAGACAATAGTATTTCCATCTGGTTCTCCCTATTTTCCGAAGAACATCCCATACTTTCATGCTGTTGGAAAAGTTTCAGGAAAACCTAAATTTTTTTCCAGAAACTACGTAATGTACGACCACACACCAGATTGTCTAATTGAAAAAGAAATACAACAAACATACGATTTTACGCCTGAACCAAATCAGCTAGTCATAAGGGGTAAAGATTTCATTACAAGCGAACTTGTTAAACAGTATTACTCATGGACCGCGTTATAAAAAACCGAATACGAATAACGCTCTCCATCCTCAATCGGCATCACCCAATGCCAAAGATTTGCATCAAAAATCACACATGAATTAGCTTCCGGCTTTATGACTATTGAAGCCGATTCCTTAATGGCATTTAGTGGTCTTATGGGAAGAAAACATATTTCCCCACCCGCGTAATCATCATTTAAATAATAAACCATTGAAACGGTTGGAGCATAGTCATTTGGGTCCGAGTATGATTCAGCAAAATCTTGGTGCGGATCCATTTTTTCACCAACAACAAATCGTTGAATAGTGCAACCTTTGTATGCAAGAATAGATAATCCAAAAAAGTTATTAATATTTTTTATTGAAAAATCCAATAATCCATCATGCATGAATGGCCTATTTGATAAATATGGAGTTGATGGATGACGTTCGTACTTTGAATAAAATGCCGCATTTTGAAATTCAAAAAATTCACGTTTATCAAGACAGTCGAATATTTGCAGAAAGGGCAACATATTTATAAGCTTGATTGACGAAGGTATCGCCTATAAACCTCTGGCTCTATTACGGTTGAATCAACCCACCAGTCCTCGTGTATTTCCCTAGTCACTAGCGTATATCCAAGTGCGTCCAATATTTCTCGTTGCGCGTCCCTCATTGCTATGTTCCTGAAATACATATTTGCATCATGTTCAAAGGTTATAACACTAAATCTGTATTGCGTAAGGGGTATGCTGATCAGCCCAAGAAGCGTAGTGTAATGATTACCGTGTGGGCGCATGGACCTGTCGTATCCTGCGTCTATGTCTACTTGCAAATAATCAATTTGTTTTGGAAAATTATTTTCAACAAAATATTTTAAATAGTCAAAATTTAAGGCATCGCCAAAACATGGGTTTCTACGTTTTTGTGTGAATTCGTTCCGTCTATCGTCAACTATCTCAAACGAGACTCCAGACCACTGAAAATCAGTTTCCAAGTGGTAGGTGTTGCTTCCATCTTTTGAATGAAATGCTCCAAGCTCAACATAAAAACCATTACTCTTCCATCCAAGAACATCAAGAACCATTGATTCCTGCATACTATTACCGCGATACATTATTTTTTATCCGTATCTACAAGAATCCCAACTGGAACCATTTTTTGCATCATGTTTTCACTGCCAACATCACGTTTTAGGTCTGTTAACCATTGATACTTTGACTGGTCGGGACGTGGATTGTCAAATTCCTCTCTTGGTAAACCATGACAAAACCACGCAAGATACGAATATCTGACGCCTTCTGTCACTGGTGAAACTTCGTGACATCCGAGGTATGCAGATGGGTACATTATTATTGTTCCCATTTTGGGCCGATGGGTAATTCCCCATGTCCTAAAAGATAATTCGCCGCCGACAAAACCATCATTGAGGGTAATGCTTGCCGTGATTGTATTGTAGAGAGGAGAAAGATTAATGGGTTTAAATGTGTCGCCCTCGTACGGGATAGCACAATCAGAATGTGGGCCAATGTGCTGACCGTCCTCATATTTTGCGATGTGACCCTGCGTCCTCCATGTTAATTCCGATATGGCAAGAGGAAATAATTTGCAGTATTCAACAAGGGCCAAATACAAACTATGTTCCATTTTTTGGACAAAGTCGGAATCTTCCCGAGAGACGCCATCCCAATAAAAATTATTAAATCTGGTCGGAGCTGTGCTTTTGCCAGCTTTGGTGAATCGATAGCCGCCAGAATTGAGTTCTTCATCTTCGCTTATTGGCTGATATCCAAACGGAACACTGTTTGCCTCTAGTCTTTCAATCCAACCATCTATTTGTTCTTTTGAATAATTAACTAAATCCTCAAAAGCAACAATCCCATTGCCCAAATGACGCACAATCATCCGTTAATCTTTTCTACTAATTTGTGGCCATGGTTCAATTTACCTGGATCAACAAGTTCTAAATAAGATTTGAAATCTTGCCGCAACGTTGGCATGTATACGTTTGTGGCATATTCAGCCATTTCGGGATGTTTAATTGGGTCAACTATGTGCTCGTTGTATTCAGAATTTGGCGATCCATGTGAGTACCAACCTAGATATGTGTACCTGCTCCCGCCCTCAATATGCTTAACCTCGTGAGTTGCCATATAATTTGAAGGGAAAAACATGATGTCCCCTGCATGTGGTACGTACTCAATATCTAGATAATTAAAGTAGTGATTGCCACCCTTGAAATTATCATTTAGATATACAAGGGTCGATATTGTGCTTCGTGTGGCGAGCTGCTCTTGTGGGTGATCTATGCCATAGGAATACTCAGCGCTTGTGTCACAGTGCTGGCCAAGGTGCTTCCCGCCATACTCCGTTGAGTATGAAACAAGATGCCCCTTTACTTTCCACCATACAGTCTTGTACGATATTGGAAACAAGAAAAAATACTTTAAAAGATATTTGTCTTTTGATTCTTCAACAAATGTTAAAAATTCACGGAATTCTTTATGCTCAGTATGGTGGACCTTTGATCCACGACGAGGCATTGACATGATCCCGTCATAATCAAAAATATATTTGCTGCGATTAGCAAAAGCTTTTTCACCAGTTTCTGGGTGAATTATCTCTGTGTACATGTCGGCTTGTTCCGAGGCAATCTGTTCTTCTGCATATCTACATGCAGTCTCAGAATCAAATGAAATTGCATTACGGAAAAGCACAACACCTCCGCCAAGGTGTTCTGGTTCTACGTCATTATATTTAAAATCCATATCTAGATCCTAGTCAATTTCCCCATATCAGTACGGAGGATTATTCCAGTCTTTTAATGTTTCGCCCTCATTTGTGTCATGGTCATTAGCCCTAGATCTAAAAGCAAGAACGTCTCCAAAACGAGACTGTTCGACGAGTCCGTTGTCTATTTTTTGCGTGATAAAAGATTCGTAATCTTCGACGATGGTATCAAGCCACCATTGTGCGCCGGGTTTATATTCTTTATGACCGAGCATCGGACTAATGCCTTTATCTTGATTCTCTGAACCCTGTGCATACCATGCCAAATATGAATACCTAGACCCACGCGTAACCATATCGATTTCATGAGCTCCAAGATAATTTGCAGGCATAAGAATTATTGTTCCTGTTTTTGGCGTTATGTCTATTCCAAAATACGGAATTTTCATGTGTCCGCCAGAAAAAGACCATTTAGGCTCTGAGCCATCCTCTACGCAGTCATTTAAATATATGAGAGCGGTTAATACGTTCCGTGTTGCATGTTCATATTTTGGGAATTTCCCATATCTATAGTTGACGTCATTGTCTGCATGAAAACCCAATCCGGCACCAGAGTTGTAACAAAGCACATGCCCCCCGGAGCGCCACCACAGTTGCTGCAGAATTGCTGGGTAAATTTCTACGTAATGTAGAACAGCATTATAAATTGCTTTTTCACATTCGTTAAAAAAATCAAGATCAAGGCCCTGTATTCGTATTGGTGATCTTCGCATGTTTTCTATTGAGTAGATGAATCCACCATTATTTACGGCATGTAATTCGTTTCCTTCATCATCGTAAACAATTGTAAAATTTTCTTTAGTCCATTGTTCTTGACGTTGTTCAAGATACGGAATAACTGTTTGTTGTGGAACGTCTATTGCATCTGGAAAAGCAATAGTCCCACCACCTAGATCTATATGTTTTAGGTAATTCATTTTGCTACCTCCGCATACAGTTTTACTGTTTCAATAACCGTCAAAAACGAGCCAGAAGATATTGGTTTTTCGGCTAGTGGCAAATCTCTCCAGCTAAATCGCGCAACCATATTTCCGGTGTTGCTAACTAGAAATTTTTCATAATTATGTGGTATTCGATACATTGCTTGACCAGCTTTATTTTGACCTCGCAATGCTGATTCAGAACTATCAGCCGTCGTATCATCGACTAACCGTTTTTCAGGACCCTTTAGGTATGTATATATTGGGTGTTCAGAGTCACCGTTTACTTCTATTTTTTCCGAAATAGGAAAAGTTACAAATGGATAAGCTTTTTTAATAAACGCATTTATTGCATTATTTTCAGAAGGTTCTTGGCCACCAAATTGATTACACGGAAAACCAATTACTAAAAAATCCTTAAACATCTCATGCAATTTCTGTAATTCCCAAAGCTGACGGGATGTTCTGGCGTATGACCATACGCGGCTGCATTGTGGTTCGTATCCGCACTTTGAAGATATGTTCACAAATAGGCACGTGTTACCTCTTGCTAGATCCATCAGATTTGTCGAACCATCTATAGACATGATTGGAAAATCAAATACGCTCACATTACCGCCCAAAATTGAGGAACGACATAACGGCGGCCAGATTCAAGAACCGATACATGATGCATATATGTTTCAGAACCAGGGAATAGAACCAGAGTGCCAGCTCTTGGTTTTATTTTTATACCTAGATTGACAAATTCTAATTCACCACCAATGTAGTTTTCGTTTAAGTAAAGAACACTACTGATATCCCTTTTGGGATTGCCGTTTGGCGTTTTAAGTACCGTATATTCGTCAGTATTGCTATCAAAATGCGGATCAAGTGATTCGCCTGGTACGAAAGTTGTTATCATCCAGTCTTTTTCTGGGTACACATAGCAGTTAAAAGAACGTTCAATTTCTTTGGAAACCAAATTTATAAAAGGGTTCAAAACCTTGTACACATCAGGACATACTGATTCGTTTATAACGTGCAACGGAAGTTTATGGATTATTTTTGTTATATGGCTATATCTTTCAGTAGTGAAAGTAATATTGTCATCTGTCGCACCATGTTCAAGTTTGTGTGGCGATACGGCGTCAAGCATGTTATTTACGACACCCAAAGTTGAACTGCTAATAAAAGAATCAATTACAACTAATTCGCTTCTCATTAGGCAACCGTACCAGTCACTTTGATGTCCGCAAAAAGTCCAATATCAACTAGACCGTCAACCTCGCCGTTTTCGTTGAAACGCAAAACAATATCTACATTTGTAACCATTGGCGTTTCAACAGGTATTGAGCATTTGAAATGACTATCAGTTAATTCAAAATTGGTAATGTCCTGTTTCCCGGTTTTTGATGATATCTGCGCCCTTGATTCGTCAAATATTGTCAACGTATATGGTTCATCACCAAATTCTGTATGCGCAATCAGAAGAAAAGTTTTGATCCCGGATTGAATTGTTGATGAGTAATCTTCCCATTCAAGTCGTGAATAGGCCGACCAGTCCTGAGTGGGTGTCGTATCTGGTTGTTTTGGCCAAAAATTTGCACTCACAACTATACGGTTTTCATCTTTATTGTCATGCCTATTTGTCATGTGCATGATAAACGAATTAAATATTACAAGAGATCCAGTTTCTGCTTTTACCGTCACGCTGCTTTCAATAGTGTTGCAAGCGTCAACCATAAATATTAAGTCAGCACTTCTTTCTGGCGCATTTGCGTAATATGCAATTGAAAAATATTCGCTTTGGTTAATATATGTATTCGACTTGTGCGTATGCGCAGATACGGATTGCCCTTCTTTTAGCGTGAGTGTCCATATTTCAGAAAGCACCATTTCTCGGCCAAGCACACTGCTTACCTTTTTTGTTAGTTCGTGTATGAGCTTTTCTGCTTCAGGTTTACCGAATGGATAACGCTGGTCCTCATAGTAAGTATGATTTTTGTTTACTAAAAAATGAGAAGCTATATTCCCGTCGTGGGAAGTAATTTCTTCAACCAGCTTTACATTGTCTATTGAATCAAGTGAGGTTTTTATTACACCTAATGAAATCAATGGGATATGTTCGATTTCACTCATAGAAAAACTTTTCTTTTTGCAAAGCGGTTGGTGGATTGTCTTTATGCCAGAGATTCGTAACCATGACTTGTCTTATGCCGCTCTTTGCCGGAGTTGTGCCGTGTATTACGTGACCAGCGTCAAATATGATGACCCTGTTGCCGCGGTAAGCAATTCTCTCTCGCTCCTCTATCGGGGATAACATAGGTTCTACATTTGTTCTTTCTATTGCCATCGCGGTTCCATCAACAAGTGTGGCGTTATGTATTTCAACAAAACCACCCTCTGTGTTATCTATTCCATAAAAAATGGATCCAAGCAATGGACCGCTAAATATTTTTGAATCCTCATACATGAACGTATCCTCGTCAACGTGCACGTCAAGAAATTGTCCTGGAAGATATGTTCTAGTCCAGTATTCAAATCCAAGTATTTCTTCTTTTGGGCAGGGCAAACAATTTTCCCATATTTTCTGCACAACTCTTTTGCGCAAAGTGTTTGCAGGACCCCTCCACCATCCAGTCCAAAACATGTATGGGGCAAAACAGCTTGCCTGCTCATAGTGGTATGAATTTAGCTCCGTAGCAATTCTTTCTCCGCCACCCATCGACTCAGGAAAAAAATTACTGTCAGCAAGTACTTCGCTGTACAATTCGTCGTTTAATGCGTTATCCATTACTATCATTTTTGCCTCTTTACAACTACTGTTATCCCGTAAAAGAGCGGAATATGGTAAACCCTACATCCATTTATGTTTTTTAACGCTTCATGATACGCCCATACAGGCGACGCAATTGTGTCATTTTGGTATAGGTATACGCTGTCCGATGAATTCTGAATTATCATGACTCCGCCATCATTGAGCCTATTGATAAAAAAGTCCACTGGGACAAATGGGTTTTCCATGTCTTGAGACCAGCCAACAATCATGTCAAAAGAAAAATTCGGATCAGATTCAAGATACTGATTGGTTACCACGCCATATTCAAGCGGAGTATTTTGTGATTGAAATTTCTCATACATCGCAAGTTTTTTATTGTTAAGAAAATAAATATGCGAATCAAATATGTCCTGAAACGGCTTAAGGCGAAATCGATCAAGCCCACCAGAAAGAGCTAAAACATTTTTCTTTGGCGCAATGTCCATGATCATTTGAATCAAAAGAATTGGCATCCACTGTGACTGACCATAAGAATCAGCGAGATTTGGCCTTGGGTAATGAATCACAAACTCGTAATCGCTTGCCCCACCGGTGGCAATATTCCTGCGATCAACCCCAATTGTCTCAAATAGATATTTTGATATATCTACAGACTCTGGACCATCTTTCTTGGTTGAAGACCGAGAAAAATCATTCCAGTCCATAAACCATTTCGTATAGTCGAAAGAACGTTTTGGGCCGTAAATGTTTGCATCACTCATTGATGGCCTCGTAGTTAGCAACTTGAACATCAAACCACGCGCGTCTTACGCTGCGCGACAAAACAATGCTTTGCTTTTTTATGTATTCTTGGGCTGCAACATTTAAAGAAATGTCATGTTTGTAAACGTAACGATTGCGTATTGCGTTGATCGCATCGTCTATTGTTATTGTCTCAAATTCTTCTCGTTTAAAACCTAAAATATAGAGGAGGCTTGCAAGGTTGCATGAACGAAAAGAGAGATCAGCGGACGGGTCATATTTTCTTTGATTCATCGTTCTCTTCGCTTTCATCCACGAAATACATGGCGACACCCTGACACATACTCACTGGCTTACCGGCAACCGTGTAGATGCCAGTACTGGAATCCCATTCAATAATTTCATTATCCCAATCTGGAACGTCAGTAACTGATTCTCCCTGCCGGACGCTCATATCAAAAGATTCAATCTCGCTCATCGTGATCCTCTGTTAACCTATTCCAGGCAATAACTTCTTGCTTTAAACAATCAAAAGCAATATGGAACGGGCTATCTTTGCCGTACGGGTTGTCAGATTGTTCACTTACCAAAGATACGTCTATGCCCATCATTTTTGAAAGAGTGTAAATTGATTGAGCAAGAAATGTGGTTGCTTCTGCCAGCGCTCTTTTTTCGTCAAATTCACCGAGTTTCATTATTTCCTCCGCTTGGGTCGCTTAATTTTGGAAGACCACTAAAAGATGGACCTATTCTATTACCATCTGCATCTATTCCAGTGCGAATGCCTTTTGTCCAAGTCCACGGATTGTCTTTTTGGTTTTGCATTTTTGCATCACCATATTTCTGGCGCGCAGTCATCAATTCCGGTTTATCCCACAAATTGTCAAATGTAATGTGAACATCTGGAACAACACGGTTATCAAAAACCGTAAAAAACATAAACGGCATGCCAGCTTCAAATACGACCGGCTTGTTTACCTCTGTAATTTTCCAATTCATCTGGAACTCATCTGGCCACCAACTTGAAGGAATTATTGCTGAAAGCGGAGAGGCACCATCAACGAAATAGTTTGGCGAACCACCTATCCATGTGTCGTAATTATCTTCTGTGCCGAACGCATATCCAGTAGCGAAAGAAATTATGCCAATAATGCTTGAATGGACTACTGGGCGACCATTTAGCTCTGCCCCCTCAAGAATCGTTGGTGGCACATTTTCGCCGTTCCACTCAACAACGACATCCTGCTGTAACTGAAGTTCCCACCCAAATACATTTGCATAAGTCATCGGTAAACATTGATAGGCATGTTTATTGTATGTGGCATCCATCCAATCCCGTTTTATACGCGACTGCGCCACCACGGGCGGATGCTGGGTTGTCTTAGTAAGCGTTAATACGCTCATTGCTTTGCGCGCCCTTCTTGATAATAACTAGACGTGTGATCATGGTTTCTATCGTTGTAGTCGAACATTGTGACGGCTGAGTACTTGGTTCCACTGGACACTGGCTTTGCGGCATGGGCAAATATGTATGTAGACGGGAAAAAGACGACATCTCCAGCTTCTGGTTTGAACGTTAGGTCAAGATATGGGAACCATAATTCACCGCCTTCATACTCGTCATTAAGGTACATAACCGAAGAAACCGTGCAAGTATATGAAAACCCATGATCTGAATGCACCTGGAAGTGCTGCCCTTGCGTATAGCGAACATAATTAATCGCTTCCATGTATTGCATGTTTACGTTGTATTTCATTTGATACTGGGTGAGGCAGCGGTTTAGACTTGCAACCGTATCGTTATAGATATTGCGTATTTCAGCAAATTGCGGAGGAAGATGTTGCAGGTGAAGTTCGCCAATCTTGCAATCGACACAATCCCTGTATTCGGGCATCTTTTGTGCGTAACCAACAAGTGCCTCCATCCACATGTATGGCGGTGTAGTGCTATTGCCTATTGTGTTTTCTAGTCTATTGACGAGATCTAGCTCTACTGGAAGGGCATTTTTGTAGACGATAATTCCAAGTCGCGGGTCACTAAGGTGTTGTTGTTCCATGCGCGCATTCTATACCGACCAAAAGAACCCCTGGGACATAAACCTATTGCCACGAATAATAGGTTTCACGCAGTGGGCCATATCTTCGTGCCAAACATGCGACCAAAGAACAAGACTATTTGATGGTGGTTTTATGTTCAGCCCCATACAGGGAACCGATAATTCTCCACCTTCGTAATCATCGTTCACGTAATAAACAGCAGAGAAATCGGTTGATGCATTTTCTGTTGCAAGAAATACTCCGTCGCAATGAAGTGCCATTCCTTCACCAGGAGGGGCGAGTGATAACCACGGACCGCTTTCAAAGTACGTATTGTTCCCGTACACATCCTTAATAACATCACGGGTTTTTATTAATACCCATAATAGAATTTTGTACACGTCACCACTAACTGGTTCGTGCATGGAAATTTTATAATTATCCCCATGTCTAGTGACATCAATACCCTCTTCACCGTTCGTCAGTCTTGAGCGTTGGAATTTTAAAGAATCATTTTGTGTATGGGTATGTTCTGTCCATCCAACCTTATTTGAGTAACCAACAAATGTAAATTTATCAATATTGTCGTTGCAGTAACTAATTACTGTTTCCCATTCGCTCTGCGGCAAAAAGTTTGGATATATCCCAATCCTTGGGGTATTGCTTTTATTTGGTAGAGATCCAACATGCTCCATGATCAAGCCTACATTTCAAGCCAGAAATTTAGAAGCGTAAAACGTTTTCCAGATATAACTGTATTTACTTTATGTTCGTAAATCATCGATGGAAAGAATACGGCTGAACCTATTGGCATCTTTATTCGTGCTGAATGCTCTGGAAATTCAAGTTCTCCACCATCGTATTCATCGCCGAGACAGATAATACTACTGAGTACAGGAAGTTTTTCCCCCCTTCTGCTTGTGTCCCATGTGTAACCATCTGAGTGCAGATCGTGTGTTTCGCCAGCATTTTGAATTTTGATTGTTGAATTTATAAATGATTCACCATCCGGAGGAATGTACTTGAGTGTTCTACCAATTGCTAGATCCGTGTATAAAGACATCCTGTTGTGCGCTGCAGATAACACGGTTTTAAATGTCAGCCCACCACATAGGCCTTTTGAACCAAGCGAAATTGTAGTAAATTGTGAATACTGATCTTTTGGCGTCTGGGCGTACTCTGCAATGGACATGCGTATTTTGTGAGCAAGCCTTTGGCTAATAAATGAATTGCAGAAATAAATGTTTGATCCTGAATTACCAATTTCAACAAAAGTATTTTTTGTTTTCATCTAGCTCTCAACAGTGTAAAAAGCCGGGGTTGTAAATCGTTCACCAGACAAAACCATTTTTACACCGTGCAGATAATTGATGTCACCGGGATGCAGCACAGCTAAACCTGGTTCCGGTTTTATCACGATGTCGTGTTGCGGGTAATACAATTCGCCACCATCAAAGTCGTTGTTGTAGTAAAACAATGAATTTATGTCATAATCAGGAAATGGATTTGGTGAACCATCTGGCATTTGCTTATCTGCATGTGGTTGTTGTTCAATCCCTTTAAACCACCGAATAATGCATGGCGGGCGCTTGCTGAGTTTGCACCCAAAAATAGATCCGGCAACATCTGCCATTTTGTCAATATATGAATCAATGAGATCATAAATTTCTGGAGATATTCTTTTTAATATGTCATGGCTGCATTGCCGATTATTCCAGTACGAAGCGTCGTATGTGCACACACCATCTTCGTTGAATTCATTTTCTTCTTTTGCATTGGACCATTCATTTATTGTTTTTGCAAAAGATTGAATGTTTATTAAATCATCTTTTTCAATAAAGTTTTTAAAAATGTGTATGTTTTCAGGACCGTCGCCAAAATGACCGGGTTTGATTTTCCACGGTGATTCTTCGGTATGCGACATGGTATTTAGGTTAGTCGATGTAGGGCTACGAGTTTGTCGGTTGTGTAAAAAGTGGAAACCATGCATCGTCTACCAGAAGTAATTGTTTTGACTTCGTGGGAAAACTCAATACCGCTTGGAAAGACTATTAATTGGTTCTTTTTTGGCTCAATAACTAAATCAAGCAATGGGAAATGCAGCTCGCCGCCGCTAAAAGAATCATTCAAATATAAGTTTGATGCGTACTCAACAAGCATTGAACATTTGTCGTAATCTTTACTATACCCATCCATGACTATTGGTAAACCAAATTCAGTTGATCCTTCTCCATCGGCGTGTAATGATTTTGCCGAGCCAGTTTCGTAAATTCTTGAATATGGCGAACAGTGGATAACCAATCGTTTACCAAAAATGGCAGACATTATTTTTGTTATCCGATCCTGAACATCGTCCCAAATTGCAACGTTTTCTAATTTTGAAGAAACAACAGCACCGGTATCACTAGTCCAACCAGTAGATGGTTCGGATGAGTTAGAAAGCTGTGTGATTATTTGGCAAAGATGGTCTGACTGAATGTCATTTATAAAACCATCCAGTACGTAGACATTGTTTTTAAGAATGTCTACGTACTGGCCGGAATACCACTTGCCGTCCATCTTCGCGCCTTTCGCGCTACCCACTACTTAAATAGCGGTGGGAAGAATGGTGGGAAGAATGGTGGGAAGAATGGTGGGAAAAATGGCGGGAACCAAGGCGGGAACCAAGGTGGGAAGTATGGCGGGAAGAATGGTGGGAAGAATGGAGGAAAGAACGGTGGGAAGAATGGCGGGAAGTACGGCGGCGCTACTGGCGTGACCGAGTTTGATGCAGCAGAGGTATTTGAGCCATAAGCGTTTGACGCAGTAACGGTAAATGTATATGCGGTTCCGTTTGTCAGTCCAGTAATAGAAATTGGTGATCCACCAGTTCCAGTCAAACCACCAGGGCTTGACGTTGCAGTGTATGTGACGCCACCAGAACCAGCGCTCCCGGCAGTATATGTGACTGTCGCCGAAGCATCTCCTGCTGAGGCTGTTCCAATTGTTGGTGCGCTTGGCCTAATTCCAGGTGTCTGCGCATTTGATGCAGCCGAAGTTGCTGAACCATATGCGTTTGTCGCGGTAACAGTGAAGGTATATGAAGTGCCAGCTGTGAGGCCGGTAACAGTTATTGGTGAAGCACCAGAACCAGAACCACCTGCAGGGCTTGATGTCACGCTGTATGTAACACCACCGGAACCAACCGACCCAGCAGTATAGGTAAGCGACACGTTTCCAGTATCAACGTTTCTTGTTGCAGTGCCAATAGTTGGGGCGCTTGGTTTTACACCAGGAGTCACCGAGTTGGAGGCTGAAGAATAATCAGAACTCACGCCGCTGTCTGTAACGGCTTTTACTTGGAACGTTGCGGCAGTACCAGCAGTAAGACCCTTGACCGAAATTGGTGAAGATGAACCTGTTGCCGTTACTCCGGTGCTGGCAAGAACCGTATAGGTAACAGTTCCTTTACCTAAATAAGTTGAGGCTGTAAACGTTACCGATACGTCGCCGGTTGAAAAGTCACCCGTTGCCGTACCGATTGTCGGCGTAGTTGGCTTCTTGCCGCCTGAATCAAGTGATTGGTTTGCTGTCATAAATTATGCCGACAAGTCTCCTACGGCTACCCATGTATCCGTTGCTCTCTTGATGAGCGTAACATACGACCACTGCGCGCGAGTCTTAAGTCCTGGTGTTCCGTTGATGGTCACCCCACCAGCCGGCGTAATTGTTGTCTGTCCGGTTCCAGTCTGCAGAACATTGATCTGTGAGCCAACAGGGAACGCTACAGAGCTGTTTAGGGGCACGGTGAGCGTGTTTGCGCTTGATACACCCATTTCAACAATCTTGTTTTTGTCGGCCAAAACCAGTGTGTAGCTGGAACTTTGGGCATTTGTTGACACATCTGCAATCTTGCCCAAGTCAATAGATGCACTAGAACTTATATCGGCATTGACAATCGTCCCATCGGCAATCATTCCGGAAGTTACTGTCCCAGATGGGAGAGTCACTGTTCCGGTAAATGTTGGTGATGCAATCGGAGCATAATAAGCGCCGCTCTGACCGTCAAGGTAGTCAGCATTGAGGTTCGTAACAACAGTGCTTGAAGAAACACTCAGTGGTGCGGTGCCTGTTGTTACCGTGCTACTAAATGTACGAGCTTCAACATCTGCGGCAGCATAAGAAGCATGTGACGTGTCTATCGGTGCCGTTGGCTCAACGGTTAGACCTTTAAAGAACTTGAACTTGTGGCTATCAGATGCGTCGCTAAAAAGACCAGCATGACGATATGTACCATCATTGTAGTTGCCAGCAAAACCCAAGTCCGGATCGGTGATCGTACTTCCATCATTCAGGTAAATAAGTGGATCTTCAATCGCTAAACTCGTTTGGTTTACGGTTGTCATCGTTCCGCTCACCTGCAGGTCTCCACCAACAATTACATTTCCGGTTGTTGTCACCTGAGCGAATGTTACTGATGAAGAAGTAGATACAGCCTGGCCGATTGCGACAGTCGGCGTAGACGTCTCACCCGAGTTGTTCGTAATGGTTACGCCAGTTCCCTCAACAAGTGAAGCTACATAGTTACCAGTAGTGTCAGTGCCAAGGGCGACAGAATTTGCCTGTATTGTTGCTACTCCAGTGTCAGAGATAGCAATGTCCCCAGATATTGATGTATATGTTGGCACACCAGAGCTGTTAGCTAAGACTACTTGAGCAGATGTTCCAGACGCAAGTTTTGATAACGCGATTCCAGCACTTGCATTTATGTCACCATTAACAATGGTTCCATCAGCAATCATTGTCGAATTAACGGTACCAGTATCGCCAGAGGTGATCACTGTTCCTGTTGTGGCAGGGAGAGTTATCGTAGTTGTTCCTGCAGTTGAAGCTGGCTGAACTGTTACGGTTCCGGACGTTGACCCAGGAAGAGCAACACTGGAAATACCTGTAAGCGCAAGGTTTGCAGATGCTCTATTGAGCGCTACCTCGGTTGTGCCAACATAAGTTTTAGCAGTTGCGACAGAGTTGGCCGTAACAACTCCAGCAGTGAAATCGCCGTTTGCGTCACGAGCAACAATTGCACTAGCCGTATTTGCCGATGTTGCAGTAGTCGCCGAGTTTGAAACTTTACCAGAAGTTGAAATGGTGTTGAGTTTCGTGTCCGCAATAGAACCAGCCAGCATTGTGTTCGTTACTGAACCAGTGTCAGTAGTGTAAACACCATTTGTTACCGTGCTTGCATTACCGGTCAATGAACCTGTTACGTTGCCAAGAACGTTTCCAGTTACGTTTCCGGTTAGGTTGGCATTTACGGTTAGAAACGTAACAGTTGAGTCAGTGTTTACAGCCTGACCAATAGCAATTGTCGGCGATGCGCTTTCAGCTGCGTTGTTAGTTATGCTTACGCCGGTTCCAGCAACAAGTTCACTTACATAATTACCAGTTGTGTTTGTACCAAGTGCAATTTCTACGCTTGAAGAAGTTGCACCAGTAATGCGGCCGTAGCTGTCAACGTTGATGCCGGCCAAAAAGACTGAGTTGGTGGAGGTTGTGACATTGGTTTGAGTAACAGTTGCAAGGTCAATATTGTCAGCATTGACAACAATTCTGCCAGCATCGGCTGTATTAATGTTCAGCGCATTGTCTGTAGCTGTTAGACCATTACCAGGTTTTACGGTTACAGTTCCGCTAATTCCTTCAAATGTGATTTGGTCAGAACCAATAACATGCACGTTATTTGCCAAGCTGCCAAATGACGAGCAGGCAAACGTCTGTAGTCCGTTGATAACACCAGACGCTATGTACATCGATTCGCCGAATTGGGTTTGGTATTGATATGAGCCGTTCATATCTGCGGCACGTGTCAACACCCAGTACTCACTTGCTCCACCCTGCGCGGTAACTGTGTAAATACCGTTATGAACAGAGTTTGCCTGATCTTTTACGAGTACGCGGCCACCAACCTCAGCGTTGACGGAATCTATATTTAGTCTTCCGTACGTTGTGGCGGTAAGCGTTGCACCAATACCAGTTCCACCATCCGCCCCTGCCGAACCGGCTGTATATGAAGGGCTATTTGGCAAAACGGTCGTAGTTGCAAGTCTTACTGGCTTATGCCACAGCTCTTGCGAGAAACGATCCTCAAGGACATTTGAATCAATGATGTTGTAGTAGGTCGTTCCGTCAGTAGTTATTTGCCAAACATCGCTTGTTTCGTTCCATCTGAGTTGAACGTTGGTTGAAGATCCTCTTTCAATCTCAACGCCAGCATTAGTCGACGGAGCACCAGTGACGTTTGAGTTAAGAACAATAATGTTGTCCTCAACGGCAAGTGTTTCTGTATTGAGTGTTGTGGTGGTTCCATCAACCGTAAGGTTTCCAGATACAACAAGGTTGTCGTCAACAGTGACCGTTCCGCCAGCTGAATCAATTGTTAGGTTTCCAGTCGCAGTATCAATTTCGTTTGCACCAGTGACACCAACTCTGATATTGTCAGCTGTAACTCCAGCAAAAGTTGGGTTGGCTGTAGATGCAACGTCTTGAGCTGGTACGTTTACCCAAGTACCACCTTGATACTTGAGAAAATCCCAGGTGACTGGCGAAGTGATTGTTACGTCACCGACGTCGTCAAGCGTTGCATTAGTAAGTGAGCCATAGAAATACGGCAACGAAGACCAGGCGGTTGATCCATCTCCAAGTTTTATTTTATTTGTGTTGGTCTCAAGACCTATTTCACCAGCAGACAGAACAGGGTTGGCAGACGTCCAGTTTGCTGACGTATCTCTGCGGAAAAGTATCTTTTTGTATGCCATTACGCATCGCCTCCATCGGCTGTCTGGGCTTCAGTTACGACACTGGTACTTGCGTAACCACCGTCAATTATCGCATACTTAGACGCGCGGATCCACAAGGAACCGTTCCAAACAAGTAGTTTTCCACCGACGATTATTTCATCGTCAATAGATGGTGAAATTGGTAATGATGTTGCCATTTATCGCTCCGTTCTATACCAGGTCTCCGTGCAAAACCCATTCATTCGTACCGCGCTTGACCAATTTTGCAACTGCGTATTGACCGGCAAGCGTTGTTCCAATGCGCGTTCGAATTGTGACCCCAGATCCAGCAGCTATAGAGGTTGATCCAGAACCATATTGGTGAATGTGAATTTCCGTACCGATTGAGAATGCTTGAGATGAATATGGAGGGACGGTAACAGTATTTGCAGATGACGAAGTCATCTCTACAATTTTGTTGGCGTCTGCCTCAACCAGAACGTATGCGCTTGCAGACTGGCTATTAAATGCCCTAGCAGGTATGTAATGTGGAACCGACTCCCATTCTGTTCCGTTATATTCAAGAATGTTTCCAGTAACCGAACCAACATCTATTACGTCGACAAGGTCACCAATTACTTCAACATTTGATGGGGGTTCGTTTACCTGTACCCATGCGGAGTCGTAGTAAATGAATGTGTCAAAAGTTTGTGTGTTAAACCACATTGTTCCTGGTTCAACGCCAACTGGAGCCGTATCGGAAGATACGACGCTGACAACATCATTAGGTACCCATACCGAAGATGATGCGTTGTACATCAGATATTGTCCGCCGACTACGGAGGAAACGCTTACATCACCAATGTCATCAAGTTTGTTAATTTGTGGAATATCTGCAGGAACCCACTGACCACTTGCGCTTACATATTTCAAGAATTGCTGGTCGGACGGAACAACAATAGTTACATCTGTTAGATCATTTAGTGAGTATGTAAGTGCGTCTGCATAGTTAACCGCATCGTTGTAGGCTGCTGTCGCTGATCCAACTGGGTCATACTGTGTTGCGCTATTAACCCAAGCAGATCCATTCCATCTAAGGAAGTCATTATTTGCTGGAGCTGACGCACTAACGTTCCCTATGTCATCAAGAACAGTGCTACCCATTGCTGTGGAATGATCTAGTGCATCATGGCGAGCGTCTGTCAAATATTGAGTGTGGTCATCGTCTGCGAGACCAGTCATTGACCCGTGGTCGGATACCGGTGTAGCTGGAATTCCTCCAGCTGGAACGCCTGATGCTCTTAGGTCGATGACAGATATGAGACGAGTTTTTGGTGTATTCAGATACGCATTTGCTGTTTGGTAAATTAATTTATACAACAATCGAAGTTCGTATATTGGCAATCCAGTGAGCTCAAGGTCTGAATAATTTGCCGCCTCTGCTGCACCAACACTTGAATATTGTGCTTGTCCAACAATGCCAAGTATTGGTGAGTTTATGTTATTTGTTGCAACTATGTAAGTGACACCATATTTATTGCTATCAATATCGACAAGTGACCATGTGCCAGATGTGTTTAGGTTGTACGCAGCCCGCGAGGAGGCAACCGCAACAGGAAAATCGGTCGCCGTGATTTTATGGAATAAAGAATTTGACCGATACAGCATCGGTATTTGTGCGCCACCCTGTAAAACTTGCTCAAAAGAGTTTGCTGCCGGAGAAGCAGAATGAGTGATTGATATCTCCATGTCTTCGTCAAAGAAGACACCATCAGCAATATCCACCTGTGCGTGCGAATCAAGGTCTCCAGTCCCACCAAGTATGTAACCACTAATTCCAAACCCACTAGCTATTGCCGCGCCGCGTGTCCTATGTAGGTATTCGTGCGTCTGCCAATCCATGGTAATCCCATGTCTTTCATCAGCAAAAAACGAAGCCGCAGAATCAACAGCGTTCCAGTAAATATAAGCAACTGGAGTTTCTGTTGCTAAATCAAAGAATGAGGTTTTTGATCTTAGAACCGCATCCGAGTCGTAGTAGACGTAATAAATACCAGATGTGTTATTAATTGTTATTGTTTCGGATACAGATTTTATGTGCCGTTTTCCAGCGCACCAAACTGTATGGCTTGTTGATGCTGGGGCAATAGTAAATTGCCTACTGCCGTTATTGAAGGATATTGTGCTCTGTGTTCTGTCCTCATGACCCATTGGCTCAAGGGTTGGTAGTACGGCATTTACCCAATTTGTTCCATCAAATTGCAAGAGCTGCCCATCGTGGCCTGCCGTAATGACCACATCAGATATTGACTCAAGTGTTGATGCTGGTATGTTCGCCCATTGAATACCGTTGGTGGTGGAGCTGCTCGCAACCAAGTATGTGCCATCCGCACCAACACCAAGACGATTGAGCGTGGACCCATCTGTGGTGAGCAAATCACCCTTTGTGGTGAGTTTGCTTACTAATTCATTAGCTTCGTCTGCGTCATTCGCTGTAAATACTGGGTATATTTCAGAACCTGAACCATGTGCAAATGCAGATGTGTCATCCTGCGCACGGGTAAGAGTGAGGGTCGATCCGCTTCTTGTTGCAAGACACTTTTCTTCGCTCGCCGTACCCGGCTCAATAACTACGTAAAACGGTACGCCAGCATTTGATGGCCAACCCTGCGTAGATGCAATGTCAACCGATGTGCCACTATCTGTAAGTGATGTAGTGGTAGTGGTCGGGTGCGCTGCTCCTGCATATTGTTTTCTTGAAAAAGCGGCCATGATTACTCCTAGTTTACTTCATGTCAATCAATAAGAGCCGGAAGTCCCCAGAAGCCTGCATTGAGACCCTGTGAAGAACTACTTGACCATTGAGCAATTTGATATGTCGAAGCTCCAGAACCAGTAGCCTGACGCGTTCTTCTGTACGCAATAACTGCAATGTCGCTCGCAGTTGCTGAACCAGATCCGGTAGCGGTAACTGGGACAGTTCTTTCAATGTATGCAATTTCAGAAGACTGTCCATTTCCAGTTGCTGTGAGAAATGTCTTCTTTCTACTAATTGCAAGATCGCTTGCCGTGGCCGATCCGGATCCGGTGGCGGTTCTGATGTTGTTGTGAAGGATGGATGCAACCGATGAACCAAGTCCTGCCGCCGAAGCAAAGCGTTTCCATGTATGAAGGGATACGGAGCTTTGTGACCCAGACCCAGAAGAGATTGCTGTGCGTAGGCGCGATACAAGACCAACTGCAATATCACTAGCTGTAGCAGAACCAAAACCAGTAGCACCTCGTGGGGCAATATGTGATCCAATTGCCGTAGATGAACCTGTTCCACTTCCAGTCGCATAACGTATTTTGCCGAAACGAATACTGTTCTCATCAGATGATGTTCCAGTTCCAGAAGCTGATCTGAACCTGGTTATTACACCGTTTGAAGAAGAATCCCCATTAGCTCCGTCTGTTCCGTCTCGGATAATAGTGAGTAAGAAGTTCGATGATTGAGATCCTTCTCCAGATCCGAGAGCGTTACGTGGTGAGATATGAAGACCTGTGGTCGATTCGGAGCCAGAAGAATCATCGGAATTCGCTGACCGAATATTTGTGTGTAACTGGGTAGATGTTTCCGAACCGGTTCCTGATGCAGAAGCACCTCGTGGCGATACATGCAACCCAATTGCCAAGTCTGAAGCAGTTGCCGAGCCCGAACCAGTAGCGGTTCGTATGTTGTTATGGAGGGTGGATGCAGATGACGAACTAGAACCAGACGCACTAGCAGTGCGAATTGAAATAAGAACTCTGGTTGAGGAACTTGAACCAAGCGCGCTAGAACTTGCAGACCTAATATGAGTATGGAGAGATACGGCGCTAGATGAACCAGTTCCAGACCCGTCTGCCGAACTTGGAGTAGTTCTAAGTCCGACCGCAGTCTGTGATCCAAGGCCACTACCTGATGCACCCCTAAGAATGCTGAGTAGTTGTGTTGATGATTCCGACCCATCGCCAGTTCCAGTAGCTGAACGAGGAGCGGTATGCAAACCATTTGCCGATTGATTGCTGGATCCAGAATCAGAAGCAGACCTTTGATGTGCAAATATCTGACTTGTAGATTCCGACGAAGAACCAGAACCAGACGCCTGTCTGATAACCGTATGCAGAGTAATTGCATTATCTCCGGCTGTTGCAGAACCAGAACCCTGAGCGGTACGTATATTGTTGTGCAGGGTTGATACAAACGATCCACCAAGTCCACTGCCAGTTGCCTGACGTAGCCAGGTATGCAAAGTGGTGTTACTGGATTCCCCGGAACCAGAAGCGTTTGCCTGCCTAATCCATGTATGCAGATATTGCGCGGACTCAGACCCGAGACCACTGCCGACAGCAGAACTTGGTCTAGTTATAAGTCTTGATGAACTAGATGAACCAGCACCTGAGCCAGTTGCTGATCGTGGAGAAATATGCAAGCCGGTTGCTGATGAATCACCACTGGCAGTTGCTGTTGCAGATGCAAACGTTGTTCTTAGCTCAACTGAAGAGAATGAACCATTTCCGCTTGATGAAGCACTTCGTATCCATGTATGTAGTTGAGATACAGAAGAGTTTCCAGAACCAGAACCAGATATCTGTCGTACAACTGTATGTAGCGTTAGGGCACTATCACCTGCGGTAGCTGAGCCAGAACCTTGCGCAGTTCTGATGTTGTTGTGGAGCGTCGAAACAAACGACGAGCCGTTTCCTGAACCAGAAGCTGAACGGGGTGCAATATGCAACCCAGTGGCCGAAGAATTGCTGGTAGCCGAATTCGACGCAGCACGAATAACCGTATGCAGCGTTGTAATTGACGACGAGCCAGTCGCTTCTCCAGTGGCCCCACGAGCAAGGGTTTCGTAACCCAGGTAGTAGGGACTAGAGTCTCTGAATGGTTCAGAGAACCCAGTAACCCTAATGTTAGCCATAAGGGGTTACCCCCTTTCCGACTAGTCTAAGGTCAGTGTAAGAGATGTGATCTCAAACGTATCGCCAGCAGTAACTGCCGCAGAAGCGGATAGCGATCCGTACCAGAGGGCGTTCCCGGCGGTTGAGTTGTCCCACATTGACCAGTGTGAATAGGTCTCGGTAGTGGACACGTTTGTCCAAGTCACCGTAGCGCTTGAAGAAATTGAGTTACCAGAAGCGGCGCTGAAAGATACAGCTTGTCTTGAGGTATTTGTTGCAGCGTTGCTTGTGCAAGCTTCGCCTGGGTCACCAGTGTGGAGCTTGAGGTAAGTTGCAGATGCTGAATAGCTCGTGCCACGAAGCGTGTCAAGAAGAGCTGTTTCAAGATAGTTTGATATGGTCATGTCTAATTGACACTTTCTTCTAGGGGCCGGTATTTACCGCTTGATTTAAGGATAACACAGGCCCAATTTTTACGGCGTTAGTTCAACCTGAACAGTTAGATCAGAGCCAGCAAACAATGACCCAACCGCATCAATGTCAACAGTTATATAGTCGCCCTGGGCAATAGTGGTAATCGCTGGTGTCCCAGTTGCGGTTGTTTGTCCAGCAAATATTTTTGGTCTAGCTGTTTGCGTGGTAAATACTGTCGTGCCATTTTTATTCACATCAACAATGATGTCCGATCCTGTGGGGGCAGATCCGACACTGGCCCTAATCCTATTTAGGGTTGCAGCACCAGGGCAATAAAACCTCGCCCTACCAACACCAGTAGATATAACGCCAGGAACCGTAAAAACCTGGACCATCCAAAGAAACTGTTGGATTCCTGGTGCTCGTGTCGTTGTTACGATTACTTTGTTTGGAAGACCTGATTCGGTGACTATGTTGCTCATCTTGTTACCTCATATGAAAGATTGAAATTGCCTTGTAGAACTCTGTCCACTTCGTTGGATGGGGAAATTATCTCAAGGTCATAAACACCAGAAAAATCAATTGTTGCAGTATCCTCAGACCTAATAATTAACTGGATTGTTCCAGCTGTGCCACCTAAAAGAATTCTTTGATTTTCCGTAGTAAGCGTAATCATTGGCGTTGCGGACTCAAGATACTTGCGTACCTGCATTCTCGCACGATACCCAGTAAGGTCCCAGTTTAAATATGTTGGGTCAGTGACGATACTGTCCGGATCTGGATACCGAAGAGTTACGAGCATGTCAAAAGTCGACCCCTGTTGACAAGTGATGTTGTAGACGCCTGCAATCATTGACAATCTCCTGAATTGGGCCTTTACAGATTGTAGATTAGAAAGCGGCTTGCGGTCAGAAGTATTTATTTAGCGCAATTCGTATAACTTATTTACAAACAAAAATGATAGGTTTCAAAGGTGCAACCAGCTAAGAAAAAACCGACAATTGGCTACCTGACAACAGACTGGTCATGGGGAACCGAACCACTCCAGCCAAATGGTTGTGCATGGTACAGATGTGCACTTCCAGCTAGGGAACTTCAAAAATATGGCTGGATAACAGCACTTGGCCTACCCGGATTTAGTAAAGATAAAGGATTTGGAATATTAACAGCAGAAAATTCTGCAATAAATGGCTGGGACATTATTTTCTTTAAGTTGATAATGAGCAGGGACGCTCTTGAGGCTATGCCAAGAGCAAAAGAGCTTGGTCAAAAAATTGTTGTTGATATTGACGACTGGTTTGAAGGCTTGCACCCGAATAACCGCGCGTACAAAGTCACTGATCCAAAAACAAACCCAAATAACAATCGCGAAATTTATTCAGAAATAATTATGCAGGCAGATGCGGTTATTACGTCAACTAATTTTTTGTTTGATTTTTATTCACAAAAACGACCCAACGTATTTTTAGTAAAAAATGGAATTGATACAGATAGGTGGAAACGCAGGGTTCCGCGGATGGCTGGTCATAGAGTTTTTCTTGGATGGGTAGGCGCTACGCCATGGAGATCAAACGATCTAGAACAACTAGCACCATTTATGGGCGAGTATCTATCAACGAGAAGATTAGGTTTTCATCACTCGGGTCACACCGAAAACGGCGCCCCAAGCGCGGCGAGTCAGTTAGGCATAAGAGAAGACTATGTCAGGAAATTACCTCTTCTGCCAATCTTGGAGTATCCGCATCTATTCAAACCAATAGATATTGGAATAGTTCCATTGAGTGATGTCCCATTTAACCATGCCAAGTCATACATCAAAGGCTTGGAATATACGGCTTCAGGAATACCTTTTGTTGCTTCATATTCTCCCGAATACCAAGAGCTCGCTGATCTTGGAATTGGGAGAGTCGCCAAGACATCGGAAGAATGGATATACCATTTAGATGAACTAAAAGTTCCTGGAATACGAAAAGAAGAGATAGAGCACAATATGTCACTTCTTCCAGAATTCAGCATGGAAAAACGTGGCCTAGATTGGCACGAAACAATGACATATATTTTAGAAAAACTGTGATTGGAGAAAATGTGATCACACTAGATGACTTAACGGTCCCAGCACCAGACCCAGGCCCAGCAGACTGGAACGATGATGGTTTCGTAATAAAGAAAAAATTTATACCCGAAGACCTAATGCTGAATTATGAAAACTGCTGGATAGAAAATAATTCTTCAAGACCTGGTGGTTGGCCTGACTGCACGCCGTACCGCAGACATCCTGAGGTAATGGACATCCTTACATACTCTGGAATTAACGACACAATGGTCGATCTAATTGGCGAACCAGCTGCAGTACATCTAAACCTAACTGGCTGGGTGACAACTAGGAGAAACTGGCATCAAGATACCTATTTAAACCCACCAAACGTTGGTGATTATTACGTGGCTGTGTGGATCGCGCTTGAGACAATAAACCCAGATTCTGGACCATTCCAGTTTGTCCGTGGGTCACACCGCTGGCCAGTCGTTACGCGGGAAAAAATATTGTCAGTCCTTGAGCCAGAAGAACGAGACCATACATGGCCAAAACACAGCGAGCGAGTACTCACTCCGTTGTTTGAGGCAGAAATATCAAAAAGAAATGCAGAAGTCATAACGTACCTGCCAGACAGAGGAGACATACTTTTTTGGCATGGCAGATTGCTGCACAGGGGTTCTGAACCAAATATCGCCGGCTTGCCTCGTAAGTCGTTAATAGCTCACTACTCGGGCATAAACCATAGACAGGACATGCCAGACGCACTGCAACATGGTTCTGGGTGGTATTTCCCAATTGATGGAGGAAATGTATCATGATGCTTTTAAATGCAGGATGTGGAACACACTATGCACAGGGTTGGATAAATACCGATGTGTGGGAGAACGAAGACACTCGGCCAGACGTAAGGGTCGAACCGGGAAAACCGTATCCATTTGATGACAACACATTTGATGCTGTTTTTCTTAGCCACGTTCTTGAACACATTCACTGGCAAGACGTGCCAAGTTTCTTGATCGAAATGTCTCGTATTGCAAAACCTGGCGCGCCGATGTTGATTATTTGCCCGGATGTATATAAGACAATTCATTTATGGCATAAAAATATTTCACCATGGTGGCTTGTTGAATCAGTGATGGAGCATGCAGAGGTAGCTCCAGATCACTTAAAAGATGTTGAATGGTGGGACGGCGCGACACACCATTGGAACGCTCACGAAAAACGAGTGCAAGACCTTCTTGAGTCGTTAAAATTCCCAAACATCGAAAATGTTTTTAGCATGATCCCGAACGGCAATTCATGGAACGACAACCACATAGCTGGATTAACTTGGCCAGTGGTGGCAAAAGCAGAATGGCAGTTATGTCTGAGGTTTACTAATAAACCTTAAAGAACAGAACCGGAATCCTTATTTGAGCCAACTTTCTTGAGGCCCATTGCCATTGCAATCGAAAGTGCAACAGCGGTTACACCGATCTTAAGATTTGCGGAATCAACAAGACCATCGTAATCTGCGCCAGTTGCAATCCATGCTCCCAAATATGCCTGCATGAAAGTTCTTGCGGCTCTTTCGGCTGTGTCCTTAATGAATGTTGCGTTCATAACTCCTCTTTCACTAGGTGTCCAATTTTACCATTTACTATGGGTTGCCTAGGGCATAAAGGTTTAGACGACCCTCTGGGTCCTCATCAAGAGCCAATCGCGATCCACCATCAGAAGGGAACATTGAATAATCGGCAATATGTCCTGCTGGGATAATTGGGGTAATAATTGAATCAAGAACACTAAATTCATTAGTTGACAATAGGTATGTTGGTGTCTCATCCATTCTTGTTTGAATTCCTATAACCCATTGCTCGTCATATGACAACGCTAATTCTTTCGTGCCAGAAAGAAGTTCTTGAACAGTTGCGTTGAGCGAGGTTATTGTTCCGGAAGAAATACCAAAATGACGTGAATCAACTTGGTATTGGTTGAAAGCGTGTCTATTGGTTGCGTATTTCGTTATTGAATCGTAGGTAATCTCGCTAATCGTTACAGTCGATGCAGAAGTGGCATCATATTCGTCCTGCGTCCATGTCAATTTTGTTGAGTCAGTTATATCCTTAAGAATGAATATGCCATCAAATGTCTGATCGGTAGAACTGTCGGACTTAACGCGAACAACACCTGTTCCAGAATAAAAAGCCGTATCAATACTTGCCGTATTGGTTACCACTGTTCCAGCCTCTCTAGTGAGGGTAACGCCAGATAGGGCTGTTGCCGTATAGTCAATATTGAGGTCAATTGTTGCATCATCTTGAGGGAAATTTAAACGTGATGCAAAAATATCCCTGGAGTCAACGAGCTGTCTTCCGGCGAATTGAGCAAGCCATTTTATTGTCGCCTCATCGGCCGCGAGTGGGTCAACCAATGAACTACGTTTTGTGACAGGCATCAAAGCATTGTCTGGATCAAAACCATCTTCTTTTGAAAAACGAATGTACTGAAGATACAAGAGCAACGCTTCGTTTGCCTCCGACAGACCAAGATCCAAAAATCTACGAAGCAAAAATGCAGGGCCATCAGTTTTGGATGGGTCGCCATCTTCTTGGTCATGCTCCCAATAGAACTGCGGCATCGCCCGAAGGGTATTGTAAACAACTTGATTTTTGAATAACTGGTTTATTGGTATTAATGCTGGTATCGATACATATATCGGAGAGGTCGTTGTGTCAACCGAGTTAATGATTATGTCAACGGAATGGGTAGACGTATCGTCGGGAAGCTTCAGCTGCGGCGAGCGGATTATGGTCCATTTTCCACCGACGATATCTGTTCTTCGCGAAAGAGGTGGGTCATTATCGATTGAGGCAACGCCATCTATGACAATATTGCAATCCACTGTAATTGTGCTCTGACAAAAAACAGCCATGTGCGCTTGAACCCATGTATTGTTATATGTAGAGCCAAGTGAATTCAAACTTAGACGTGTACCAAATTTTTGTGTATTGTCGACCGGATGAACGCTAATTGCAAAATACGCAAGCGAAACGTCGCTGTTTCTGTTTAGTGTTGGTTGATATATCTTTGTTCCGCTTCTTAGTAGCGTTGAATTCAGGCCAACCCAGTCATTTGACGTTTCGTTAAAAATATTATTTCGTGCGGAAATAAGATTGAATGTCGCACTTGACATTATTCGCTCACATTTATGCTTATGTCAGCAGAAGACAATTTTGGCAAATAGCCATAGTGTGTAAGTGTTACTGCCGAGTTGTAATCAGGGTTTGTAATATCATTTGCCTCAACTGCTTCTGCTGGTATGTCAAAATCGACCAACAGTGTTGACATGGAATAATTTGGATAAGAAAATACATAAGCACCAGAAGCGCCAAAAGTTGAATCGATTTCTCCTTGATATGAAACCAAATACTTTATCGAAGTTGCTGATGGTATTTCCGAAATAATATGTTCTCCAACAAACGGGTTGTAGCTAGGTAGGTCTAAGTGCTTAAGTCCGGTTACGTAGATAGTATCGTCTACGGCAAATTCGTGCGCTTCTGCAAGCTCCAAAGTTACGTAAGTACCATTCGAAAGCGGTGAAGATATAGAACTTATTTCCCATGGTTTAATGCTTGATGTTGCTGGTACAGCAGCAGCATCAATCGATGCGCTGACACCGGCAATAGTGAGAGCGGTGGTACTTGCAATTGTCAATTCTGTGTTCACCAGGTTTGCTGTAAGATTTTCGGATATTTGAAGGTCAAGGTTTTCGGAAGAATACGGAGAGACCGAAACGATGAACGTATTTGCCGGCACTCCAGAACCCTCTACCAATAGACCGTGCTTAAACAAAAGCGCGCGTTCAGCATGGCCAAAATCTCCGCTATCAATTCGTATGCTGTTTTCTCCGGAATTACCATTCCCAACAACCTTGTAGCCTTTGCGTACAATTTCAAATGAAGATGGTAGATCAAGCTCTGTCACGCCATCGGATTGGTAAACAACAGAATTTAGAGTAACATCACCAATGAATTGCGTTCCCGTATATGCCCTTGTTGGCATAAATGAGTCAGTAACAAATTCCGTTGAAGCAAGATCATACATTACAAGGTTTGTGTAACCTGCAGAGGCAGTTTCGTATATGTCACCAAATGGTGTAATTGATGCCGCTGCCTCAAAACCCTTAACAGCAAGACCCAAAGAATATACATAGCTGACACCTTCGGCGTATTTAATAGCTATGGATGAAAGAATTGCACTTGATATATCTGGGGTACCAAAGTCCCATAGGCCTGGATTGATTCTATTTGTCAGTTCGGTAACAACATTTGCCCTAACCACAGCTCTGTCATATCCAGAAAGTTTTTCAACAACTGCGTTACTTGCAAGTTTGATAAGTATTGGGTTGCTCGCATCAACAGTCAATCCAGGAACCGACCGCTGTTCTATCTCGTGGCCTATTTCAACAAGTGATTCTTCGTCGGTAAACGTATTTCCTGTTGAAAGTAGATACATTAGAACATGCCCAACGAAAATACCCCTGTCTATGCCGGTCATGTCATAGAGTGACGAGTCGGGGAGTGCTCTTAGTGCAGGACTTAGCGCTTTTACTCTTGTGATAACAGGATAGCTGCTAAGCGTATGTGCCTCTATTTGACGTGGGGTAATAAGACCGTCAGACAATGACTGAAAGTAAGTAACGGCTCTTGTGAAATATGAAGTATCGTCTTCGCCGTCTTGACCGCTTGTTATTGTCCCAGAGACGGCGGACACTATTAGCGAGTTGGCCGTTAGAACCTTGATAGTTGATCCACTGGCGATGGTTGGTATTACACCAGCGTTCGCAGAAATAACATTAATTTCAACTTCTAGATCGCCTTCCGTTATAGATATGTCATCAAGAGAAGTAAATACGTATTGATTCGTTTGACCATCAACTATTTCTTCGTAGGCAAGCTGTGTCCCAGCGTATATTGTTCCGGCATCACCAATGAGGCTGAGTACGACGGTTCCGCTACTAAGCGTTGCTTCATTTCTTGCAAAACCAAAAACGTTCAAAACGCCTTCCATAAGCGAATTCGGCAAACGGTTTATTGCGGCAACAAGGAATCCGGATACATAAGACATTGACTGAAGCATCGCATCTTCGACGGTTCCGGTTCTTGGTGAGAAATCAGGCATCGAAGTTGTTGCATACTCAACAGCTGCAGAATATATCTCTGCGGGCTGTGCGTCGTATGGTGTTAGATCAACGTAACTTGAGAAGTCTGGAGATGGCATTGTCCCTCTATCCGGTTATTTCAAACGATATTTCAAAAGACTCAATCGAACCAAACTCTGACATTTTTTCAGATATTTTGGTAATTGTTAGCTCTGGATAATTTTGTGCGACAAGGATTAACAATTGCTCTTTTGCCCCAGCATCAAAAGCCCCATCAATAATTCCATATTGTGGGGTTATCTTTAGCTCGCCAATTCTTGTCAGGATTCCTAAGCCTATTAGCTGTTCGTAATATGGCCTAGTGCCCTCTTCTAATCGTACAGCATCTCCGTTTGCAAACTGTAGAGGGAATTTGAGCGTATCCATCGTTCCATTATCGCACCACTATGGGCGCAAAACCCCAAGAACAACTGCTTCCTCAAACCTATTGTCAAGAAATGTACACAAAACAGTATTCCCAACAATTGGTTGTTCGGCAAGGATTGGTGTTGCATTTAGTGTCACATTGGAAAGAGCATTGCCGGACTCTGTCGATATATAAGACTTCGTCAGAGTGTATGAGTAACCGGTAATTTTTGTTGGACTTTCCGCAAGATACTTGCATGGTCCGATAGTCGCTCCAGAGTTCAATCCCAAAACAGTTATGTATAAACCATTAGAAGCAACACGAACTACTTTTGCCTTGTACATCCCTACGCCGTTTGTTGGTGCGTAAGAAGCTGATTTTGTAGTATCTACTGGCGGGCGGTACGTCATTGTCCACCACCAACCCTAGCAGCAGGTATGCGCTTACCCTTGGGAAGCGTTACGTCTATTGCCTTGCCTATAGCTGCTGCCGGCTCAGATGCGGGCTCACCGTTCTCATCAAGCGAACCCTTCTTCTTCTTGAGTCGTTCTGGGGTTCTAAATGAAATTGAAACAGGGTCTGGAACGCCCTCTTCAAAATCAACAGTATCAATTAGATACAAGGCATTGAAGCCGTGGATATCAGAAAGTTCTATTGTCATTCCAGCCCGAAACTGTTCTGCGTTGCTTCCATTTTGAGTGTTGCTAACTGCAAAATTATTGGTAAAAACGTCTTGTCCGTTGTACCCAACTGATTTCAAACCGTTATTTCGTATTAGTTTTGCAGATCCAGTAGCCTGCCAGACGCTATCTTCAGACCTTCTCACTGTAGGCATTTCTGTAACTTGGAATCTTTCATCATTGACAGGCCAAGTTATTGGTATAAATTTTTTAGCAGCGATCTTTTCTTGGTATGTTTTAACGGCTTTTTTTACATTTGCAGTAAATGAGCGAGTTACTCCGCCGGTAATAGGGATATTTTTTTTGCGCAAGGCTTGGGTTAGGTAAAGAACGTAATTGCTGTTTTCCCCAAATTTAGGTCTTTGGTTTGCTGGATTGGGGGCGAGAGGTATTTGACCAACCCCAGAACCAAGAACTCCAAGAGCCTTAAGGGTGCCAGAATCAAGAACGCCATCAACTCTTACCCCTTCTTTATTGGCGTCGATTCCCCACTTGCCAATAAGCCACTGTTCGCTTCCAAAGAACAATGTTCCATCTGATTCAAATACGACAAATTGAGCATCTCCGGCAAGTTTCTTCAAAACGTCCCAAGTAGATTCTCGTTCTCCGTACTCGTTTGCGGTAGAAGTTATTTGACGGGTTTTTGTTGTCTCCTGTCCAAGGAAATCCAAATCAAAAGCAGTAGCAACCTGCCTTGCCCAAGCTGTTCCGTTCGTCCCATTAAAACGAGCTGGATTCTTGTCGCGTTTCATACGTTGAATGGCTTCAGACCTGCATTCAAGCGTAACTTGTGGAGCAGAACCCTGCCCTGGCGCATATTCAACAGATGCAATTTCATATCTATACCATTGATCAAGTTTTTGATTGTAATGAAGAACTAATCGTCGCAGGCCAAGATAGTTATTTGGTCCTTTGAGCATAAAATATTCATTATTCAGCATTTTCATATCTGGGTCAATTAGGCTTATTGTCATCTGTGGAGCACCGTCAAGTGTCCAGCTCATTTGCACACTTGTTATATTTTCTGTCACCTCTGAAGTGACCTGAAAATCAGCCGAATTCTTTATTTGATAAGTTTGCAATGCTTTTGTTGTTGGGTCCTTTGCACCCTTTCCCCATATGCCTGTTGCTTTCTTTAATGGGCTTGCTACACCAAGTTTTTTTAAAGCCGCTATCAAGGCAATTTGGAGTTTTGTCACAGCAGGGCCGGAATCACCAGCTTTGCAAAGTGTGACAATTCCGAGTTTTGATGCGGAGTTGGCGTCAAGAATTCCATCAATGCGAGTTGACCATCCAACAAAAACAATATTGAACGGGAATCCTGTTATTTTTGTATCTTCTGCTCCGTTCGGATTTACGATGCTCAAAGTTTTTTGTGGATCAGGTATTGGTGCGGCCATGATTATTTAATACCCTTACCCATTGGGGAGTTCATCTGGTCTTGGTGTAGGCGTGCCCGTAACTTGATAGTTGCCGGTAGTTGAATTTGGTGGAGCGGCGGTCCAAAAAAGACTTTCTGGATCATTTGTTGGATCTTTTGGTGGAACTGGCGGTACATATATGTACTTGAAGGTGGGTATAAATACGGACTGAAGAAATGAAGGGTTATCTTGTCGACAGGTTATGTTTACCGTAGCTCTAGTTGGAAGCAACGTCCCACCAGTTGTTTGATCAGAAGTCATGCGAGACTGGATTCCAAAATCCATATTTGTTATTCTCCAATATGGCAAACTTCTTACACCTGGTTGACCAAAAAATAAATCAAGAATTCGTGGAAAGTTGTAAAACACAATCGGCGATCTTTTATGCGGCCCGTCATCTGGTGGATTTGCTAAAGCACGAAGAATTCGCAAATCGGTTTCGATAGAAGACATGTCGTTGTTGCCAACAACAAATGACATAGTTATTTCGACAAGGCTTTCTGTACCAAAATCGGTCAAAGGAGCATTACCCGGTCTAGCTATCTCTACATACTGTGGAGCGATATTGCTCACGCTAAATTCGCTAGGCGGATACTTCAAGGCGTACATTGGCGGATCAAGTCTGCTCTCCGAGTTACTAAAGTCCCCAGTACCATCAGTCGCTAAACGTATTTGATAGATTCCAGCCACGATTAAGCTCTTTCACTCATTGATCGCTGCGAACGTTTAATTTTTTCCATAACCGCATTTGCAATTTGCTCTGGATCTTGCGTTGCTCCGTTTACGGTTATGTTGTACGTGTTTGATACCGCCCCACTGCCGCCCGAAGAACGAATACCAACGACTGAAGGCATTGAGCTATCGCCTGTTCCTGGGACAACGTGCAGATGGCGATCTGCTTGGCCTCCGTGGAACTCCGCGAATCCTCCAGACCTCTTAACCGCTACTGCATATGCTCCAAGGTTTTGGCCGACTAGGTCGTATGCATTTCCTGTTACGTGATCAGATTTCAAAGAACCGAGACCCCAGTTCCTAAGTGCTGATGTTACTGTGCGCTTACCCGTAATTCCAGAGTCAATTTGACTGTGGCGCGCAAGCGTCTGTTGAACTCGCGAAGTTGGTGTGTCTTTTGCTTTCGGAACATTCGTATCTGCTTGATACCAACTAGGTTCTTTGCTCCACCATACTGGCGTCTCATTGAACCAGTTTGGCGCAGAACCAGTTGACATTGATTTGGCGATTTCCGACCACTGTTTTGTGAGACCTTCAAGAATCGCTTTTTCTCCGTCGGTCATTAAGTCGATTGCCGCAGCTGTTTTAGTTTCTCCAGCTGTTGTTGATTCAGTCAATCCTGCTGGTGTCAATCCAAGTTGATTGAATACATCATCTCCTACAACTCGTTTAATATTATTGACGATTCGTTGGTTCACTAAATCTTGATTTTTCTTTCGTTCGCTTGGCACTAAAGTTGCGTCGTTTGCGGCATCAAGCATTGCTTGTGGGACAGTGAACACGCCCTTTGATTTATCGTTTAATAAACCGCTATAAAGTTTTGCCAACAATACAGGATTGTTTTTTGTTTGATCGATAATTTTTTGCTGAAGGCCAGAAGGAAGCGCCATCCCAGCGTCTGTTGCCATTCCCTGCATTTGGCTGTATAGCTCAAATTGCATTTTTGTTCCAACGCCAGTTTCTGGATTGAACAACAATTCCTGCATCAGCTTGTCGCCACCAGCATTTTTGATGGCTTCGTATGTTCCACGTAGAGGTCCCTTGCCTGTAAAAACTGTTGCATTTGGATTTATTTTTCCGTCAGGGCCAACACCCATGCTTTGTAGAACAAGGGACAATGCGGCCCCAGGGTCATTTGGGTTAACAACATTTGCCTGCTGCACAAGACTGTCTATAAAGTCAAGCATTCCAGCTTGGTCCAGGCCGCCAGCACGAGCTTTTTGGCCAAAACCAGTAGCAATTTCATTCATAACGAGCGGCGCATCTTTTACTTTTTGTGATTCACGCAAACCAGCGATGGCATCAATCATTGCATTTGAAAGTTCTGTCTTTAATTGGTCAGCAGTTTTTGATATGAAGAAACCCAACTGCTTTAAGGCGTCAATTGATTTAAGGGTTGGGTCAAGAAGGTTTACACCCATAGTGTCAGCCATCTTCTCTAGTTCCTTAGCCGACTTGCCTGTTAGTTCTGCCATTCTATTAATTTTTGGATTATAAGAATCCGTTAGTATCTTGCCAACCGTCTTGTAGTTTTTAGCTTGTTCCTCTAGCTCTTTGGTAAAAGCAGTGTTATGTTTCTTTGCATCTTTCCCTTGCTGCTCAGTGAGTTGACCAGTAGCAACCATGCTGTCTATTAACGCATTTCTGGTTGCGTCTGTTTGGGCCCTTGTCTTGCCTTCGCCGCCAGCGTCACCAAACGCTTTTGCAAGTTTGCCCATTTGATCAAAAGTCCGCACAAAGTAATCAGCGCGAGACATTTGTTTTCCGCCCCCCGTTGGAGACTCGGTAAACCTAGTGAATGCATCGTATGATGCTTTTTGTTCGTAGCCCTTAGCTATTGCCTCGGCAACACCCTTTGCTGCTTTGCGCTCCAGTCGACCCCTGTTTATTGTTCCTGCAGCAAAACCAACAACAGCACCTATTGCAGCGCCAACTGCGGTACCAATTACTGGGACCATAGTTCCAATTGCGGCACCAGCAATAGCTCCAGCCATTGCTCCTCCCTTTGCCGTCTTGGCCTTCAACGCTGATCCACCAAATCCAACAGCAAGAGCAGCCATTGGTCCAAACATTGGAGCAAGAGAAGCACCTAGAGCCATTGATCCTTGGTCACCAACACCCTTTGAAGCAAGGAAACTCATACCAATTGAAGTAGCCATGTTTGCACCTTGGCTTTGCCCGCCAAGAACTCTTCCGGTGCGAGACGTGTAGGCACCATTGGCATCTTTGGCACCTAGAAGCCCTGGACCACCAGGGAGCAAATTGCCAGTTATTCTTCCTGACGCAAATTTTTTGTAGGCATTCCCAGCAAGAACACCCATTCGTTGTGCTCCAGTTTTATCTTTTGTGCCGAGCAAAACATTTTTTTGAGTACCAAAGCCAGGGAATATGTTCCCACCACCAGCTTGTTTTTCATAAATATTTGAACGTATGAGATTGAGTTTTGCTCTCAGACCCTGTCCCTGCCCAGATTGGATTTCTGACCTAAATCGCAAATCTGCAGACTTTTGCAAAGCTTGCTGCTGTTTACGGTTTAGCTCGTCAAGTTTTCCCTCAATCGTGCGCCCGCCTGCTGTTGCTGTTTCGTATCCTTGCTCTGCATTCAAACGTCTTTCTCTTCTTGTTGCAAGAGCCGGATCGTAATACTGTCTTCCCGTAACTTCGTCGGTTCTTCGTTCAAGATTCCCAGCAGCTGTAGTTCTGTACGGATCTTGAAGATTGTCGGCTCGTGTGCCAAATACTGCGCTCTTGTGGTACGCCTTTCTTGCCTGCGCATCAAATTTGGCAGCAGCATCCATGTCTCCGGCCGCGCGAGCACTTGCTGCCGCTGCCGAAGCTGCATCACCCCTTGCTCTATAGGAGTCCTGTGTCGCTCTGTACTGTGCTCCCTTTCTTTCGAATCGCGAAGTTGTGGAAGCAACAATATCTTGTCGTTTTTGTTTTTGGTAAGGAGTTAAACCAGTTGGGTTTGCAATTTGTTGAGCAACCCTGGCCTCTCTTCTCATTACTGCGTTTTGAGCAAGTGTTTGTCCTTCTTCCAAACTCATCTGTCTTTGCAGCTGTGAAGGTCCGCCACCAATTGGTGATGTGAGCGCATTAAGTTGGTCAAGTCTTCTTTGTTGACGCACGCTCAATGGGGCACCAGATGCAGCAAGAGCGCTCAGATCTGTATGCTCCTGCATGACTCCCTTTAGTGACTCGCCTTTACGCAAGCCAAGCATTGCTCGGCTTCTGGAGATTTCATCACTTGTGCGTCCTGTTCTGAACTGTATTTCCTCGTCCATTGTTTTCTGGAGGGACATGCCTTGAACTTCTGAACGCTTAAGATGTTTAGGGTTAATTATTGAAACCCTTCCACGGAATCTTGATTTTGCTCCACCGGAAGTTAGGTTGTACAAGGACAGTTGTGTTGGCTCTTGCGCACCACTCGGGCTCGCAGAACCTCCAACCCCTCCGCCACCAGCCCCACGTCCGCCACCAGGGAAAAACTGTGAACCCGTATTGCCTGGAAGATAAGCGACCTGACCAGTCTGCATGGCCATACGACGAGCATTTCTATTTGTATACAGAGCATCTCCACCTGGTGTTCCGGCAAGTCCCATTCGACTATTCCAGAATCTTCCAAGCATCGAACCATTTGATGCTCCCTGTGTGTAGCTGGCTTTATTGCCAAGAAAACCCTTGCCCTTGAACATCATCCCCATCATCAATGCGCTTCCGATGCTGCCAAGAATGTTGGCACCACCACCACCTTCGCCCCCTCCGCCTAGTCCACCAAGATTTGCAAACATCCCAAATACTTTTGAGAGCATTCCAACGAGTGAGGCAAGTGAATTGATTATTGGTGTTAACAACGGCAATACACGCATAAATGCTTTCATCATCTCGCCGCTTAATTTATTTAGATTTTGCAACAACCTTCCGGTCGCATCAGCAAAATCAAGCAATTCAACTTTGTTGTCTTTTATTAGATCACCGACGCGTTTTACGTTGCCACCGATAAGGGGACCAAATATTTTTCCAAACATGTCAGTTATGACACGGGCACTTTCTTTATACGGCCTAAGCGTATTTGGCAATGTTTCCTTGAAAAATTCTTTCATGTATTGAAATGGTCGTGCAAACTTTTCAAACCATCCAGCAGCACCAGGCAAGTACTTCTGGGTTAAATTAACCATCAGGTTTGACAGTTTTTCCACAAACGTAACTATCGCCGGCAATCCCTGTTTGCCAGCAAACTGCTGGAAACTAACGGATATTTTCATAAACGCATACTTAAGGGTGCTAAAGATTTCCTTGAAAGCGTCCTTTACCGGAGCGAGCAACGGCTGGCCAAAGTCGGCGAACAAAGACTTAGCCTGACCTAAATAGCTCTTGAGTTGACCAATCAGTGTTCCGTTCATCGTCTCAAGCATGTCTTCGACACCAGCCATTTTTGCCAGTTTTCCGCTCATTACCGCTTCACGGATACCCTTTACGGTGCCAAGATTGACTTTGTCTTCTTTTTTAGCCTTCTTGTTGGCTTCTTGAATTTTCTTGTACATGTCATCGCCCATAGTCGCCTTCATGGCTTTCTGGATCTGACCTATAGATGCTTTACGTTTTTCTAGGAGACCAATGAAGTCTCCAGCAGCAGCCATTGCTTTTTCTGGGTTGCCAGTAGCTAGGGCAAAGTTTGCCATCTGTTTCAGGGCTGATTGTGATGCTCCAGTAAACTCAGAATGTTTTGAAGCAGCTTGGAACGCTCCAGTCAGTGCTTTAGTTCCAAGCACGGCGAGCTGAGTATCTCTTTCAAGATTGGCCAAAGCAACTCTTGCTTGGTTTATAGCTGGTCCAAATTGTTTTTGGGACGAATACTGAAAAGATGACATTGCTGCCGCTTGTTCGCGCAGCGCTGCAGCGAACACACCAGCACCAGCTGCGGCCATCGCAAAGACTCCAGCGAGACCAGACATTGCAAATTTATAGAGCTTTACCGCAGCGTTTCCAATGGCGAACAAGCCGTTGACGGTTGCAATACCAGCACCAAATATCGCCATCTGCGCGCCTGCATTCATCAATGCAGTCTTGAATGTCATGCCAATTGCTTTAGATGCGAACATTGCGCTTTTCTCAAACGCAGTGAGCGCTCTTTTGGTCATGTCAAAATTCTTTGACGCCTTACCAAAAAGTTTTCCGGAACGATCTACATCGCTACCAAGGGTGCGCAACATTGCCTGGGTTCTTGCAATCGCCCCAGTATCAGACTTGACATTAAGTCTAATTACAACGTTGTTCTCAGCTGGCATCTATAAGCCTCACCATTCAAGAAAACAAACTATTTTTTGTTTGCTTCTGCAGCCTGTTTTGCGCGATCTTGCTCAATAACTTTAGCACAAGCGAACCTAATGAGCCATTCGTCTTCAGGTACGTGAAGGATTGCCAGTGGATCCGTTCCGAATAATTCTCCTAATCTCGCCGCAGTTTGAATGCGGGTGTCCTGGACTAAATCGTCTAGGACGTCTTCGTAGGGTCCGTTGTATCAACAGTATCTGAATACCCGGCGGCCTCCAGCACAGCGAGCGCAGCGGCTTCGACATGCGGGTCAATCCCAAAGAACGCACGAACTGCGTCTGGTACTGCACGAGTTGTTTGTGTCATGCGATGGATATCTGGAGAAGTGAAATTGAGCGAATAGCCCTCTTCATCAAAGGCCTCTGCGTTGTTTACAAAAACACCAACAGTTGTAGCTGAAATAACCGTGCATGCAAACTTTGTTGGATCAACACCATTCTTTGAGTCTTCACCGCAGTTCTTTCTCCATTGACGGATCTGGTGCTGGGTGATGTTTGGGCTGACCTTGATGGTTACACCAGGGCGCTCAGGAACTTCAATGAAAACGTGCGGACGCTCAATCTTCTTTGATATAACTGCTTTTAGCTCATCAAGCACCGTAGGTGGACGCTCACCGCGCGATTTTGGGGCATTGTCTGGCTGTGTTTGAACAACCTGACCTGCTTCGCTAGTGGGTTCTTCGCTGCCGTCTGTGAAATTAATTTTAGTTGCCATGCAGCGAACACTAGCACCGACATTAGATGCAAGCGTGAACTATCTTATTTATTTATCTAAATAAGTATTTACGCTTATTGAGTGTTGCGTGGGGAAACGCTGCTGACGCTGAAGGTCAAAGCAAACGTTGCTGGAGCACCTGAAGATGAGTCACCTTCTGGGTCGGTCAAACCAACAAGCAAGCAGTTTGGATACACGCGCTGAGTGTTTTGAATAACACCAAAGTCTGTGTCCGTTGAAAAGATTGTCACGTCATAGCGAGCGCGACCAACAACTTGACGGGCTTCCATAAGGAAACCAGCAACGTCGTTAAGGTCGTTGTCGTAGTGAGCGGTGACGGTGATGTCTCCAATTTCTGCTGGAGCAGGGAGAACCTCAGGGAAAAGTTTTCCACCAAGGTAGATCTTTTCCACCGAAGCAGTTACTTCACCACCTGATACCTGAGCAAAATACGGAGCGAAAACTGGACCGACTGGGGACGAATCCGTGCGTGGGTTGATCTTCGCGAGTATTTGCCTTTGCGCTGCTTTTGCCATGACTTAATCTCCTTCGATTACGAGAGTGAACCGCTGATGTTCGACTTGAGAATGTCGACCTGGATCAGTTCGCCGATTGTTGAAACTCGCAAGCCAACTCGTGCCTTGATAGTTCCTTCAGCGAGCTGCGATGACGGGTTGAGCGAGTTGTCGCACTTAACCGTATAGCCGTAGTCGATTCTCTTACCTGTTGAATCAAACGCCTCATAGAGACCACCAGCAAGTCTGATTGGCTCAATGATGCTGGTAAGGCGTGATGCGATTTCTGCAAATATTGCATTTCGTCCATCAAGAACACCGAAGACAAGATCTTCAAGGGTTGACTTGGCCTGAACAGTGATGTAGTTAACAGCATCGCGTGCGGTAATGAACTTGAAGTCTGCCGAGTCTGGGGATACTGAACGTGCACCGTAAATTCTGATTGAACCCTGGATTAGGCGAATCGCATTAACGTTTGCAGCGTTTAGTGTGTCACCGTCTGTTCTGCCAACTTCGGTAACAAGACCGTTGACGTAATTTGAAACGGTTGCAAGACCGGCTGCAGGTGCCCAAGCACCAGTCTGGGTATGAACCTTGCTGCGCTTTGCAGCAACATAACCATCTGGCGGTATGGTGCGAGTTCCGCCGGCAGTTACACCGTCAGGAATTTTAACCCATGGGTAGTAAAGAGCACCGTACTCTGCATGATCAAGCAATGCTGCAGCTTCGGAATGCGCAATCGCTTCTGAAGTTGTGTCATCGGATGCACCGTGCAGAATTGCAATTCTGTTGTTTGTGTAGCAGTGGTTCAACAGAAGTTCATGAGCGTTTGAGTCTTCGCCATCGATAAGCGAAACAGCTCCTGCACCAAGACTGTCGATAAACAAGTCAAGAGCAGCACTCTTCTCCGTATCGGTTATGTTTGCTTCATCTCCGTCGCCGGTTGTGAACACGCTTGCAGAAGTCATGTTGGTTGGAAGCGAGCTTGTTGCTGCAGATGCAGTAACGTAAAGAGATGCAACCGAGCTTGCGTTAATTGCGGAAACAAGGTCCGCAACGTTGTCGTAGGCTGCGCTCGTGTAAACGAGGGTTGAAGCATCTGGGTAGTACAACTTCACAACAGATTCACCGCTTGCGGTTTCTGCTTTGCCCCAAAGGTTTGCAGACCATGCACCTGGACCCTTTGCTGTTAGCGCAACTGAGCTACCAAGAGTTCTTGCGCCGGACTCTGCCGATGGTCCAACAATTCTTGAAACGTAGCAACGTGCGCCACCCTCTTCGAAAAATGTTGCTACCGAATCGTAGAGACTTGATCCAGCGACTCTTCCTCCATACACGCTCTCAAATTCGGAGATCGATGTTATCGATGTGTATTCATCAGCCGGGCCGCGCTCTGCGACACCAGCAACGAAAAAGGATGCCGCAGGTGCAACTTGTGCACCAACTGGACCGGTTCTTACTGAAGTTGAAACTATTACACCTGGCATGTTGCCACCCTCCGTGCTTTATCGGCTGTTGGGGTTTGATTAACTTCTTCGATTGTACCGAAGTAACCATCACTCTGACAGCAACTATTGATTACCGCTTTTAATTTAGATCTTGAGAATATTCCACATCAATTGCATTTACCGTTCCAATCGGTTGACGTGTCACCGTTTCTGTCATGGAAAGGTCGTATGCGAGATAGGCACCAGCAAGCAATCTGTCGCCTTTTAGAAGTGTTAAATCTGAAAATTCTTCAGTAAGTGTTGACTCATTCATTACTGCTTGAAAAGTTTCTTCAGGATCAATTGAGCGCAAAGACGGGTAGTCAAGAAGTGCAGACCTCAAAACCGTAGTCAAATTATCCCGCATGAAAGTAGCTTCCTCAGACCCTTGAGCCCTAACCCAAACATATGTCCTCATTCCATAAACAACCCTAAAAGTTGGGTCGTTTCCGGGAGTAAATGATTCTCTGTCAAAAGATTTAGTAGAAATTGCAACAGTAATAATTGCCGGCCAAGTATCCATGGCAAGTGGTTCGTATGTCAAGAACTGTGCAATATCTGGCAAACGGAAATCATCAAGACCCCATTCATTGCGATACTTAATTAGGCGTGGTGGCATGTCGTAGCTTAAAAAATCATTCATATAATTTTTTGCTTTTGCAGGACCGAACATAACTGTCATATCAGAAACCTATCACCTTGGAATTATTCCATCGACAACATATTCAGCCAGGTCTTGGCCCATAAGCTGAGCGAATAGAGGTGGTTCAAAGACCAATTTTCTCTTTGGCATTTTTGTAGTGCCATATTGATGAAATTTTGCATATTCGACCGAGGTTCCAAATTCTGCTTCTGAATCAAGAATGCGCGTTGCCGTATTTCTTAAAGTACTCAAGTCTGATAGCAGCTTGCCATCTTGAACCATGAGTGGTGCGCCAGGATAATGAACACTTTTCCAAGCTGCATACCTTGGCGTCAATGGAGCCCAACCTCCAGATGGAAGTCCGGCTTGAGCGAAATTGTCGGCAAAAGCACTAGCCAAAAGAACACGAGCCTTTTCGAAAATAACACGAGGGTGTTCAGCTCTTTGTTTAATTACTTCAAGATTTTCTAAAGTCTTATTTAGACTTATTTCATCGACTTTTATTTCAACGCGATCAGCCACTATGCAATCCTTCTGCGTCGATACCTCTTTACAGCCATTAATTCTTTTTCAAGAAAACCAACTTCTAGTGGAGCAACATTTCTTGTATTAAGGTCTTTGACGCCAACGACATCGTCATGCATGTTTTGCATTTCACGAGTTGCCGCCCTGAGTATCATCAACTTAAACATTTTTATATTTTCACCAGCAAGACCAGCCGTATATGTATACGTAACTAAATCATTTGCGTAACCATAGTAAAGATCAATTCCAAACTTTCGTACGACATAATCCTGTTCCTGCACAAGAACTATTGGATCGCCATACTGCGGATCGACCGTAACCGACGTTACTGATACGACTGGTGAGTTTTTAAAATAAACAGTTTGTGGTGGTCGTGTAAATGTTGAATTAGGTGTTTGAGAATTCCATGTTTGGAATGACTCATTAAAGCTCTGCCCGGCATCGTTGTAGAAGAACGAGTTCATTGGCATTCCAACGAAGGTAGATTCAAGGCGAGATTGCTCGGTGTATTGATTTACTTCAATTGGTCTTCCGAGATATGCCTCTAGCTCACTCTGGAGACCCTCCAAGACCATCTCGGCGGCGTCATGCTGTCTATTGGAAAAGGAAATATCCATATAGGTTTTTAAATCTGCGACTGTAACTAGCATGCTCACCCCCTATGGGAGTTATTTATTAACGATTGCGGCGACGGCCAAGAAGTCTTCTTGCTGCCCGACCAACACGTGATTCACGCAGAATCTGACCAGTCGTGGCGCTAACTGCCTCACCGGTTCTTCTTCCACCAACAGCTTCAACTACGCGGTTAACGAGACGACGAGCAGTACCAGCGCGTTGGGCGCGACCCTCTTCTTCACCGACTCCAACTTCTGGAAAGTAATTGCAAATCATAATTTGTGCTCCGTGGCTTGACAATTACTAAAAATTCTACCACGCAAAGCAATCAGACCTAACTACCTGTCCGCATTAGGTGGGCGTTCAATTGATATGCCACTATCCGACAAAGATTCAGAAGACGCTTCTACAGGAACCCACGCACGGGAGTATCGGTGCTCGGTGATGTTTTTGGCTTTCAAAACCGTACCGTCAAGCATTATGTCAAGTTCGTCGTACTTCATGCAGAGCATGTCGGCAACTTCTTCCTGCTCGTATGCCCCAGATGAAACAACATCCTTGACGATGTTGGACAATTTTTTCGCAACGATGTCACCTCGCCCCCTGTTGATGGAAACATGAAGCAATCTGGCGTCTATTGAATCACATGCAACACGAACAACTGGAAGCTCGTTCCCGACGACGGCGCGGACATACTTATTATCTTTTGCAAGCATCCATCGCTGAACTCCGTCGATTATCACATTTTCGCTGTCGATTACCAGTGGAGAAAGTATCCCGTATTTGCATATAGATGCTGACAGAACAACGAGGTCTGGCCTAAGAATATAGTTCGAATGCCAAGATGGCTTGAATAAATCATCAACATTTATAAGTTCAGTTTTCATAAAGTTCGCTGCTTTCAATTAGTTCAAGTTCTTTTTGACGCATTGAGTGTGCTTTTGTTTTTGGTCCAATTGGAGATACTGCGCTACCTCGGTCGATGTTATTCAAAAGAAGATTCCTAATCAATAAGCTAATTGGATATGAATAACTATCAAGAGCGTGCTTTTTTCTAAATTCAGCAACATATGATTTTGCCCGGCGCTGCTTTGCCTCGCCAATTATGTAATCCTCAATAAGGAATTTTGCACCCTCAAAACCAAGGCGGGCATAATTTAGGATCAAAGCCTCAAAATCAAAATCTTTACCGATTCGGCGTTGGGCATCGATGTAGGGGAAACATTCCCATAGGCGATCATAGAACTCAGGTTCAGTCATTACCACATCGCCGATTCGACGAATGGCTACGGCATGAAGGGGTATCCCAACACGTGTATTACTCCCAGTTATTGCAGCTAGGTCGTAATACTCACAGTACTCTGCGCCATGTTCCTCCGAGATGTACTTAAACACATCGTTTGTTTCCCAATCGTAAATTATCTTTGCGAACTTTAATGGGATGCCTTTTTTAATTCCGAAAGGGGTAACAATGTAATTCTCGTGTAATTTTTGAACGCAAGCACGATAACGAACCATTGACTCATTGGCCCTCACCCCAGTGATGAACGCAACATTTCCTGTTTTGCCCTGCATTGTGTAGTAGTCAATTGTTTCCGGAAGCGGCTTGGATGGATCAAGACCAAAATCTTCAGCAGTTATCGCCCATGGTGGTATTTCTCTAACAAGCCGACCCTCCGCCTCTCGCTTTTTACTCCAAAGCAAAGCCGATTGCCTACGCCCCAACACCCATATTTCAGTACCGTATGGAAGGCAGTACCACTCCATATCTACCCAATCATAGTTACGAACTTTTTCAATGTATTCGATGGTTTTTGGGGTAATCATTTCTTCGTCGCGGAAGATGACCTTGACAGGACCGAGCCCGCGTTCTTCGTGGATCTCTTTCGCTAAATAGAGAACCGCTGTTGAATCTTTTCCCCCAGAAAACTGCACACAAACTGTGTCGAAGGTGTCATATACGTGGCGTATGCGAGCGCGTGCCGCTTCAACACAGCTGATATTCAAAAACATTCGTTGTCGCGTCATTTATTAAACTTCCGTATGTTGCTCAATAAAGTCAATGAGTTTTTCTGCAGTTGTTGAACCATCTACGGCAGGATCATTGCGCAACCATTTTATAAACGAATACCATTTGGCCTGTTGGTCTGGATTGTCAAACACGATTGTGTATTGCACAACTGCTTGTGGTGCTGATGCCCTGGCCGCAACAGTGCTTCCCTTGATTGCTACCTCATTTTGGTCAAGGTCGCGAGGAGCAACAATTTCAACACCACCATCTTCGTTGCGTTTTAACATTGAACGAATTTCTTTGTCTCCTTCAATGTTTTTATTAACCATAACTGGAGGAATATATTCTGAACTTGTCAGAATTTCTGTTTGGCTAGACCTAGTTTCCTCTATCGATGCGAGCTCAAATTCATCCCACCCAAGATCGGTCCATAATTCTGGGTAAACATCAGCAACCTCAAATAGCAACTTATTCAAAAGCTCGTCATTAGTGTTGCCGAGCTCCATTGTGCGATTATCAGCAAGCGCATAGGCAATTGCCCTATCGTCGTCAGCATCAAGAAAAATACATGCAATCTTGTCCCAGCCAAGTTGCTTGGCAGCCAAAAGTTGATGATTGCCAGCAATCACCGTCGCCGTGCCATCATCATTTTTCTTTGCGACGATTGGTTTTACCTGGCCAAATTCTTCGTACGAAGCAGCAATAGCTTTCACGTCACCGCGCCGAGGGTTGTTCTCAAGGTGCGTTAACGTATCTATATCGACGATCATGTTTTTTAAAGATGGATGAATGTTGGACATATCAGACCTGTGCCCTCACGTTTGCGTTAAGTGTCCTAAGTGCGTCAATACTGGTGCGCAAAGAAAGCAATTTTTCGCGTTTTGCTTTCAACAAACCCTCAGCCATTTTGGAGTCAAAGATTGGATCACCAAGGCGGTAATCTGCCCATGCTTCACGCTCTTTGATTGATCCTTTGGCGGACAAATATTCTTTTGCCCAACTTGACTTAAGGAACGCATCTTTCTTTGCAAAATCTTCAGCAAGTTTCTCAAATGCCTCTGTCTCCGACTCAAGTAGATCAAGAAGACGCATGATTTCGTTTTCAATATCGACCTGACTAATGGGTGTATTCCTAGTCATTAATAACCCCTTCCATTGGTCTAACTGGGTCCCAGTCTATCTTTTCAAGACTTGAAATACTTGACTCCGGCCATTTGTATTTGGCCAAACCGAAATGACACAACCCCATTTCTTCAAGAACCCACGCATCACACTCGTCATCGGATCCAGCTCCAGACCAAACAATTCCAGTTTTTGCAGATATCGCAGAAATCACGTCGTTCTTTGATGCGTTTCCCCTGCCGGTTGCAAATTTTGCACGGCAAGTTGGGGGGACCTCAACATACGGAATTTGATTTGCGTATAGCTGTACCCTGACAACACCACCAAGCTCTCCAATTGAGTGGGCCTGGGAGTTGCGTGAGGCAAATGAATACCCCTCAATCACAACAAGCTCAACTTTTCTTGATAGGGCAAGGCTGACGACCGTCCTGCTCACTTCAATAAGCCGTGCAGGTCCCTTCTCTTTTGATGCAACGACAAATGTTTCTCCATCAATGGAAATACCTGTTGAGGTCAGCGACAGGTCTAGGCCCATTATTTTTGGAGTCATCTTGCAAACACTAGCCCATAAAAACGAATAGCCGCCAGGATCTCTGACGGCTAAGCGCTTTCGCAGGTGGCAGGATTACCTAGACGAAGGCGCCTCTTTCGCCGTGGATGCTGAACCCACTAGACATGGATCACCTTCCTCTCTTTGCCGAGATAATTGGCTACGAGGAAATCGTAACAGCAAATTAAATTCTGTATTAGTAAAAGAATTATAAATAAAGTACACATAAAATAAAAAGACGCAAAAGCCGAGTGAGTTTCCCCACCCGACTTTCGCGCCTATAACGGTCCTAAGAAACACCACAGTACACCCGGAACAATTACTGAAAGTGTTAATTATAAAACTTTAAAAAATTATTTTTCCCAACCATGTTTTGCAAGACCCAAATCAAAAGCCAATTGCGGATAATTGCCTATTCGAACATGACAAGGGCGACAAACCGCAAGAACATTTTCTTCGTCAATAATCGATCCGCCCTGAGACCTTCTAATTATTTCGTGAACATCCCTGCTCATGTGTATTTTGAAAGTTGCCTTATCATCATGCGTCGCAAAGATTCGACAGGCCTCACACAGGGGACGTTCTTGAAGAATTTTTTTTACAAACTCCCTACGCTCCTCATAAAGTTTTTCACGTTTCTTGCTTCTTTTTTTAGGCGGAGCTCCACGTTTTAGCGGTGTTCGCTTTAGTGGCTTGCGACGTTTTTGCATTCACAAAGAATAGCAACATTACAGGTTGTCGATATCCACCGAATCAAATTCCCATTTGCCATCAAGCGATGCGTATAGAGCCCTATCAAGAGCATTATTCTCAAGGTCAAACTCGTCCATCAAACGACGGTGTGTGGAAATTGACTTGCGTAGAAAAACCGCCTCTTCCCATCCGTCGTTTTGTTCAATATCCCCACCGTCAATCATCGCCTGGACATCCTCAAGACGACGGACGACGTGGAATTTAAATCGTGATATTTTTGCAATTTTATTTCTATAAGCTGTTTTTGCCTGAGCGACCAAAAGTTTTCCCTCTCTACCGAGTGCAGAGTAGCGCTCATGGTCGGCAAGGTCGTCCGCAGCAAGATCTTCCAACTGTTTATCAAGATTTGCCACCAGCGCCAAAAGGGCCTCTTTCCAGCGATCCAAATGCTCTGGTTGCAACAATACTTTTCTCTGATTCGGAGAAAGTTTGTTCTTAACCTCTTCGGCAACTAAACGTGCAAATTCATCGTCGTTAATCATCACTTCACCCATACTGGACAAATTGTTTTATACCCACACCAATTACATAAAATGGATTGATTTGGCTGAAAAACACCTGTTTCACAAGCCTTATCAATCATGTCTTTTGTATTCCGAATATCAACGGACATGGATTTGATATCCGACTCGTTAACAGTCTTTTCAAATTTAACTCCGTCCTTCAGATATAACAACTCAATACTTGTTTTTGGGGCAACTATGAACTGGTCACTCATCTCGTCAATCAACAGACTGGCGTAGATGATTAGCTGGGTAAATTTGTCATCAACATACAGTTTTTTGGGAGTTTTGCCAGTCTTGTAATCGCTAATAGTTATCTGCGCGCCGTCATATGAATAGCGGTCGATAAAACCTTTCATTTGCACTCCGGCAATCTGACCATTTAGCTCATGCTCAAGACCAGATGGCTCAACCGTCATTGGGTCTTCAATCTTCCAAAGGTTTTCGGCGTGCCACCATGCCTGCCATCTGAATGAACGAATGTCCTCTTCGGAGGTGATTAATTCTTTAACCCTGTCTCCCCATCCGCCGTTTGTCCAGAGATCGCTAAACACAAATTTCAACTGCTGTGGAGTGCGCTCGTTTGCCGAAAACTTGTAAAGAGCCTCCAGGCCGTCGTGAACAAAATTGCCCAATAATGTTTCCCTGGTTGGTTTATCTGGAATTAAATCAATTTTGCTGTACTTAAACTTCAATTGACAATTCTGGAATGTCCCTATTGACGAAGGAGAAAGATATGGGGGTGGTGTGTAATTAGTTGTCTGTGACGACATACTCACCGCCGAACGATAACCGAACTGCTTCAGCGTGGAGTGCCTCAAGATCTTTAAGATCAACATCCAAACCACTCTTTGGTTTTGGTTGACCGCCGCTATATGTGGACCAGAAATTAGTCAGCACATCGCGCGCTTCAGGCTTCAACTTCTTGCTAATAGAGACAAAGTCTGACCATAGTTTTTCAACTGCTGGATCAATGTTGGCAGTTGCGTCAATGACTTGTTCAATCTCCATTGCATCCTCACTCCTCGCAAGGTAAAGACCAATACCGAGTGTTTGAGCAGCTTTCTTAAGGGCATCAGAAATGGCACCTTTAAACTCATCGCCAAGATCAACAATTTGACCTTGCTTCGTGCGCTTAATCTTTTGACCACCAAAACCATCTCGCGAAACACATGCAAAATCGGTTTGGTACCAGTCAATGCGCACGTGTGCAACTACATAATCAGGGTCAATTGCATCGCGTTCACATTTAACGATTGTAAAAGACCACTTGTCTACGCCAAGTACCTTATTTAGGCGATTGATTACTTCGCTGACTGGGATATAGGTGAGATTTGTTCCGCCCTTATTAAGGACTCGCTGCATCTCCTGCGGAAATGGATCGGATAGTTGTTGGTATATTGTCATTCTGCATTTCCCTTTCTAACGATAATGCTGGTTTTTAAATCTCCGACTTCGCAATAATTGTCTGCGTTGATTCCGATTTTTGACAATTCTCCAGTTCGCCAGTAGGACGGTTGAACATAATCAAGCAATTTTGCAACCATTTCCTCAACCGACATTACGCGCTCGCCGGTATCCATGTCAATAGACATTTCAGAAATCTTCCCAGCTACTGCACGACCAAGGTCTTTGTGCTGCCATCCACGGCGATCATATGACATTTTCTTTTCAACGCTCGCACCATTGTCGGCGTTCATGACATTTGTGTCTCCCATTGCTTGACCAACGGTTAGGGCAATGCTGTCGTAAACAAAACCCAGATCTCGCTTTACTAAGTTCAATTGGACAAGCGCATTGCACATCTGCTCCAGCCCTTCGGGGGTCTTTTCTAGATGTCCAAATTCATGCTGGATGTTTTGTTCTAAATCAAGAACGAGTTGACGGAATTTCGCAATCTCTTCAGTAAGATTCATGTATCGCCTTTAGTAAGGGGTTAGTAACTTGCCTAGACGATGATAGCGACACGCTTCCTTTGCGGCAACCCCAATCCGGTCAAAAAAGTAAAAGCGCCAACAGCAGAGTCGACTTGGTCATCGTGGTCACTTGCTTCAGGAAACGATGCAAGCTCATCAAGCCATTCGCTCAACCACGTTCCACGGACAGCCCGAACGTTTCCATTTGCAACGGCAGCCGCAAACGGTCTTGCTCGCGTCACCTTATCCCCTGTAGCCCGTAATGCCTGAAAGTCAAATCCTGGAACAACATATCTCGCGTACTGATCCATAAGGGCCTTGCCCGACGAGCCAGGTTCCTGTTCCATTCTTATTGGGACGCTATGCCCATCTTCATAGGCAGTTTGAGCTATAAGCTGTTCTACCTTGTCTCCCTTAACACGTGCTTTTTTAACATCAAGCACATAGGCAATACCTTGGTCAAAGAGCATAAGCGTGCCAACGGTCCAGTCAGGGTTTGGGGTCTTTTCTGATGGCTCTGTCGCCGCTAGGTCCCAAAATCGCACAACTCTTGCAGATGAAGTCATCTGTGGAATTTCATTACCATCAATAATGATAAGCGAGGTCCTGTCAAATAGTGAACCGAGCGTGGTGCTCCACCAGTCACCCTCTTCTAGTCGTCTTCTCTCAACTGGATCAAGTGCCTGAAGGGCTTGACGGTACGAGGCGGCATCAACACCAGGGTTGTCGGCCAGTTTTGAAGGAACAAATATCCTTCCTTTATCCAGACCCTCAACTATGAATCTTTGTCTAACCCAATTGGGGGCAGGGTTTGAGGCCGCCCGCATGCGTAACGGAACCTGAGAAAGCGGTCCGGTCGCCGGCCTTCTTAAACGGGAGAACAAATATCTGTAATCACTTTCCCGTATCTCTGTCACCTCATCCATTCCAATAAATTGGAATTCAGATCCCTTGTATCGCAGGTAGTCGCTTTGATTATTTAGGTATCCAAACGATATTCGTGCACCAGATGGGAATGTTGCAATAAAGCTGTTGTTGTTCCAATGAATGTCGTCATGCGGCGCTATCCATGTTCGAAAACGGTCCATGAGGGCTCCTGGAAGCGACAAGTCGGCAAATGTTCTACGAAAAAGAATTGCCGAATATCCAGGGATGTCTACATATTGCATTGCGGCCATAAGAAGCGCCGAGGATTTTCCACCGCCAGCAGCACCACCGAATAGGGCCTCAAGGCTATAAGTCCGCAAAAACACTTTTTGATTAAGAGATGGCTCTTCGGGGACGTACAACGGAAACTTTGGTTCAAGATAGTCAAGTACTTTTTGCCAGTCAGTTGTCATGTTGCGCCCTCAAATTTGTCCTGCTCTCTCCAGATTAGAGCACCGACATGCGCTACGTTAGTGTATATGCGGAATTTCGCCAGCAAGTTGTTACGGATATTTAACCGTTCTACCTTCGCCAATTTATTCATGTGTTCATTTATACTGTTTACAAGTATTGGTGCGGCATTAATCTCCCCACCCCTAGGACTAATCGTGGCGGGTATCACTTGTGGAATCTTCGGTTTCTTGTTGGGCCAAGTTGAGTAATTATGGCTTGGAATAAAATCACCAACAAATCAATGCCTGGCAATGAAGGCCAGAAGGCTATAGGACCTGGCGCGCCCGTAGCAAACAACCCTGGATTCAGGGTTCGTGGATACAAGGATTCATGGGACATTGAACGCGCGTATCGCGAAGGCATACAACGAGTTACATGGGTCTCTAGATGCATAGATGCAATTGCTGGCAATCAGGCGCGATTGCCAATGATCCTAAGAAAAGGCAATTCAAATCACGGTGAAATAATCACTGGTTCAAAAGCAGACAACTCAACACTGCTGCAAGTTTTGAATACGAAATCTAATGTTGGAGAAAACTCATTTATTTTCCGCTACAGACTCTCTTCTCAGTTGTTGATGAGTACTCGCGGTGTGTTTATTGAAAAAGTTCGTTCACGAAATGGCGACATTATTGGCCTGAACCTTCTTCCACCACAATCAACATCTCCGATACCAGATCCTAAACAGTTTGTTTCCGGATACGAAGTAATGCTTCCTCATGGAGAAAAAATTATTCTTAAACCTGATGATGTTTGCTGGATACGCAAACCGCATCCACTTGACCCGTATCTATCAATGACGCCGATGGAATCTGCTGGTGTTGCTATTGAAATAGAAAACATGGCCAAAATTTACAACAGAAACTTCTTAATGAACGATGGCCGTCCTGGTGGTCTTCTTGTTCTACGCGGAGAAATAGACGATGAGGACAAAGAAGAGTTACGCAGTAGGTTTCGTGGGAACCTCGGTCGTGCTGGGTCTACTTCAGTTGTTTCATCAGATGATGGTGTTGATTACGTCGACACAGCATCAAACCCACGCGATGCCGCTTATATCCAAATGCGACAAATTACGAAAGAAGAAATTCTTGCAGCCTTTGGAGTACCAGAGTCCGTGATTGGCAACGCTGCTGGTAGGACATTCTCTAATGCTGCAGAAGAGCACCGTGTGTTTTGGAATGAAACAATGCTCCCACACCTTGAGCCAATTGCGCGCGCATTCGATGAACTTGACGAAACGCATTACGTTGACTTCGATTTAAGCGAAGTTCCAATTTTGATTTTGTACAAGCAAGAACGAGAGAGATACGTTATGGATGAATTCCAAAACGGTCTCATCAGCGCAAACGAATACAGAAAGGCAACAGGAAAGAAAACTGTTGAGAGTGAACTTGCAGACTCAATGCTGCAAAATCCAAACCTGACACCAATTGGTAATACAGAAAAACCAATGCCGTCACCACAAGCACAAGTCCCAGGAGCTGGCGTTCCTGGAATGCCAGGAATGCCGGGAGAGCAAGTCCCTGGGGCACAGCAACCCGGAGGGATGATGACCCCTGATGGGCAGCCAGCTAATCCGTTAGATACAACGACAATGGCTGGTGCTTTAGCTGCTGCGCAAGTAGGACCAGAGGCTGCCGCAGCGCCAGAAACAACAGCCGCACCAATCCCAGCAGGTCAAGCAGGCGTAGATATAAGCGGAATGGAATATAAATCTGATCCAATGCAGTCAATTGAGATTGATAGGTGGACCGAAATTCTAAATAGAGCGCTTGAGAGGGTTTTTGATAGACAGCAAAGGGTTGTATTGGAAAAAGCAACTGGCGCAAAATCAAAGAAACAACTCTCAACAGGATCGCTGGATATTGAATCAATCCTTATCCCAGAGACATGGGCCAGACAGATGGATGAAGACATTAGGCCGGTGCTCTCGGCGATAATTCTTGACGCAGCAAAGCAAAACGGTGTTGGAATCAGAAAAATTAAATCATTGCCACAAGAAGAGATAATGGTTCATCTTGATTCACAGATGGATCGAATAAAGAAAATAAACGAAGAGACAGCGCAAGAACTAAAGCAGGCGGTTCGCGATGTTCTTCATATACAAAATGAAGATGATAGAAGCACCGCATTCAGGGCCTATACCGTTGGTTCATTCACTAATCTTCTTGCAAAGAAACGTTTTGAGATAGCGGAATCAGAGACATTAAGAGCTTGGCGTTTCGGTTCGGCAATACGCCATTAATTTACATAAATTATTTCTGTAAATAAATGCTTTTGTTGGTTTTGTTACGGGTATCGATGATATTTCTGGTTTATCATTTTTGAGACACTTAGGAGATTTGCTGTGACCCAGAACATTCAGTACAAAGCCGGCAACGCTGGTCAAATAAACGTCGACCAAGCAGAGGGGATTGTTGAATGCTTTGTCGCTGGAATAGGGAATAAAGACTCCGTCGGTGACGTAGTTATTTCTGGGGCATTTGCAAAAAGCTTGACACGACGTAAGCCGCGTGTTGTTTGGGGTCACAACTGGAATGAGCCAATCGGCAAAGTTCTGGAGATGTACGAAGTTCCAAATAGCGACCCAAGACTTCCAGCAAAAATGAAAGCTGCTGGGATTGGTGGCCTATACGCAAAAGTGCAATTTAATCTCAACTCAGAAAAAGGCAAGGAAGCATTTGCAAATGTTGCCTTCTTCGGCGTAGAACAGGAGTGGTCAATTGGTTATAAGACGCTTGATGCTGTTTATGACCCAAATATCAAGGCCAACATACTCAAGGAAGTTGAACTTTACGAGGTAAGCCCTGTTCTCCATGGCGCAAACCAGCTAACTGGAACAATTTCAGTAAAGAGCGATGAAGAGACAAAGAATCACATGCATATGGTCGGCATGAATCGCGTTCCGGTATCTGTCGTAGTTCAACAAAAGCCAAATGATGAAGATGATGCACAATCTCGTAATCTTTTTGCGGAAGGAGAGACACGCCCACTTGGCGAGCAATCAAAACAAAAGCTTGCTATGGAACTGATGAAGCGCACCGGCTCAATGGTAAAAATAATAAAAGCAACTGACAACAGCGTGCTTTTTAAAAGAATAACAAGCGATGGCGGTGTCTCGTTTTTCCGCGTTGGGTACCACACTCCAGACGGCGGTCAAACTTTTATGTTCTCAAGGCCAGAACGCGTAGTTCCGCAGACTATGTATGTCCCAGCAAGTGATATGGGAATGCAGAAATCTAGCGTCATGGAGCAAGCTTATGGATCAGACCAAGAAGAAGATGAGAACTACGACGACGGATCCAATGCAGGACTTACTGATGGCGAAGACGAAAAAGCGTTTTGGGACAATATTGCTCGTGCCATTTTTAAGAGGGGTAAAAAATTCAAAAAGGATGCAGATGTAGAACTTGAAACTCTTGACATTCTTCTTGGAGATGATATTGAAGTAAAAGCAGGACGGGTTCTTAGTTCAAGAAATGTAAACAAACTTCGTTCCGCAATTGAAGCACTACAGGAAGTTCTTTCTTCAGCAGAAAAACAGGTTGAGGTAAAAGAAGAACATGTTATTCCAGTTGCAATTGAAGAAGTATTTCACGTCAAACAAGCAATAGATCCAATTTTGGACTACTACAGAGTTGAATCGTATGTTGCAGAAGACGGAATAGTCATAACTTCCGGAATACCTGAAGGTTTCAACGAGGCAATCACAACTGCCTTTAAGTCGCTTGGGGGCTCAATCGGGGGCGGTGGCCCGGGAAAAGTTAGGCGTGCCGGTCGCGTACTCACCGGCACGTTTGATCCAAATGCGATAGACGCAGATGGCGACAGAGTTGTTCAAGAAGGTACATCGTTTGAGAGACCGGCGACACCAAACGCACAGAGCCCAAAACGTGGATTCATGGGCCAAAGCGGAATGGTCCAGAGGGACTCAAATGGGAATGTAGATGCGACAGAAGCAGTAAAACTTCGCCAAAAATTATATGAAGACAGAATTAAAAGACTCAAGGATCTTGGCTTCAGCGACGAAGATATTCAAGCTCTTCATGGCGAGCCAAAAAGGGGAATGGCCTCACGTACAGTAGGAGCTGAAACTAATACTGGAAAATCATTTGGCGACGTAAAGCCAAAAGACTGGGATTCTCTTGACCCATACGAAAAAGAAAAACAACTTGCTGGAGACCTAAAACCAGAAAAGAGTGGTCTCAATCGCGAAGTATGGATCGCCCAGATGCAGCGGGTATTTGACGAGCAAGTAAAACTTGAAGAAAGAAAAGCTAAAGAAGAGGCTCGTGCCGCTAAGCCAAAGAAGCCTGCAGTTGAGCGAGAAAAACCACAGGCTGAAGAGTCGCCTAAGAAAGCAGCAAAACGCATTATTCGTGATCTTCCAAAAACTGAAGATGATGCAGCAAAAATGCGTGCTGACGATATTGAATCTTTGCAAAACGCCATTACCTACATCGAAAAACTCAATGAGCGAAACCAAAGAGGCAACAAAGCAAAACATGCAAAGCTCATTGAATCTCTTGCCGTTGAGCTTGAGGACGACCTAACCCTTGATGGCATCTCCAAAATGCGAGAAGACATTGACAAGCACGCAAGAAGCATTGATACAAGAAATATGACACCAGCGGACAAAAATGTACAAAGAGGCATAGAGGTACTGGATCAAAGACTTGCAGCCTTGGACAAGTTTTACGATAAAGATAGGTTTATAGACAGAGGGTCGCGCGGTGAGCTTGATATTTCTGGAGCGGAAAGAGTTGCAGAAATTGACGCACCGGACGCTGACGAAGTTGGCCCGCAGGCCATCGGAGCGAGATTGGTTCGCGGTGAATCGAATGCACCAAAACAGCCAGACGGCTTTGAGTCAAGTAGGAAACTGGCAACACAGTATCTAAATTCCTCAAAAAGGAAGAAAATGGGACGAGGATTTGCTTCGTCAAGAGATTCTGGAGACCAAAAAGCCGGTAGAACAGAAATTGCTGCAGAAGCAACCTGGTTCAAACAAATCGAAGAGTCGCTTCCAAAAGAAATACGCGAGGCACAAAAAGCTGGCGACAAAGCAACAGCAGATTCACTGACCCTGCTTCAGACAATAATGAAGCGTCAAGAGTCGGGAAAAACTGGTTCGCGAAGAACTAACGCTGGCGTTCTTGCCACAACACAAGAAGAGACTGACAAAATACTTGAAGCAGTAATGGCTGTCGTAGACAGACAGGTTTCTACTGGTGGTTCACGAGCAGAGATATTTTCTCAGCTAATGGACAAAATGGCACAAGCCGCAATGGCTACCTTTATCGACAAAACAGTCGAACCAATTGGTAAACGTGAGCGGTAAATAATTCAAGTATTGACAGTTGAGTTATTTATCAATACTTCCAATGAAAAGAGCCTCATAGCGTATAATTTTACAAACAGAGTTATACACGGACGAATTTTACGTGGCCCTTCGCTGGGTTTCGTTAAACAAGGAGCCATTAAAAATGAGTTACGACGAAAAAGCGGTAGTCAAGATCGACGGTGAAGGCGCGGTTATTAAATGCGCCAAGGGTCTTGGTTCTGATGAGTGTGGCTTTGTTGCCGGTGCAAAAGTATGTGCCAAATGTGGAGCAATGCCGGTACAGATGAAGCGTGATCCACTTGAGGTTGAAATGGAAGGGAACCTTACCGACGGCTGGCCAGAAGCTGGGTCCGAGTATGAAGAAGACAAAAAGAAGCCACTAAAGAAAAAGAAAATGATGGGAATGGCCGGCGGCTACTCCGATGACGAATCCGACATGGAAGAAGAGGATCCTTCAGCAGAAATGGGTGAAGAAGTAGAAGACGGCGGAATGGTTAGACCAAGAAAACCTGTTGCCGGAGAACAAGAGCCAAAGGGCTGGGGAATGGCAAAAAGAGTCCTCAAGATGAAAGAGGGCGAAGAGATGGCCGAAGACGAAGACGAAGACATGGAGGAAGACGAAATGTCCGAATCTATGGCGCCAATGTCCGAGATGGAAAAACTCCGCAAACGAAGACTTGCATCAATGGGCATGGATGTCGCTGGTGTTGGCAAGTCGGCATACCTTTGCGCAATTGACCGAAAGGTTTACCCTGGTGGAGCGTCGCTTTGCGACGATTGCCCAGGCGGTTGCATGGCCGAAAAGGGAATGCCAGGTCTGCTTCATGTCGAAGGTCTTGCAGAAGACATGTTTGATGGTCAGGTGATTGATTCTGGATATTCATCCGATGCCGATATGTTCGTCGTTGACGTTCAGGTAAAAGACGGAAGAGCAATTGAAATGTACGTTGACGGAACAACCGCAGAAGTTCTCGGTTGGCACAAGCTTGACAGTGACTCATTTGAGCAAAAGTCGGCTTTTGAAAACGTTTACGTAATCGACATGGCTGAGGCAGCAGAAATTGCAGTCAAGTCAATTGAGGGAAATGTTGTAGCTGTTGAGCCAGATGTATTCGAAGGTTTTGATACTTACGCTGTTGAAATTGATGGCATAAATGGAAAGTCCTATGATGTATTCGTATCTCTTGATGGCGAAGTCATGGGATATGATGTTTACGAGCCAGAAGAAGCAGAGGACATTGAAGCTGAAGCAGCCGAGATTGCTCTAAAGCGTGCGTTTAGCGAAGACATGCGTACACAAATGGCGAAAGAGGGGACAGCGCTCCCTGATGGTTCTTTCCCAATTGCAAGCAAGGGAGATTTGCAAAACGCAATTCAGGCTTTCGGAAGAGCCAAGGACAAGAAAGCAGCTAAGCTTCATATTATGAAGCGCGCAAAAGCACTTGGCGCAGAGTCGATGATTCCAACGTCATGGGTCGCAGGAGGACAAGATGACGAATCTAAGTCACTTGAATCTGATGATTTCATCGCATCGTTGCTTGAGTTTGAGCTCCTTGCTGCAGAAGTCGACGACAAAGAATAAGTTCGACTCAAAGGAAACCCGATATGTCGGGTAACTATATAAAAGTCAGGAATGTTGTATCGCCACGCGTATACAGTGGCAATAATTCACGCCCTGATTTTAACGCTCGCGCAAATTCATTTTCTGAATCACTCAGGGAGCAAGTTAAAACACTTGAACTTGATGTTGAACTTTCGATAAAAGCTGCACCAAAACCCAAAAAACCAAAGCCTATAAAAAGGCCTAGGCAAAAATTAGGTAAAAATATTTGGTCCACCGGTGGAATACTGATAGACAAAAAGCGCCGAGGGAATCTCGGCATGCAATTCAAGCCATACGTGACCGCGGCAGAATTGAGCAGTAGGTCGACGAAGCCCAACATCGGGTGGGTTAATAAGCCGATTGCGATGCAGAAGGGTGAAGCAGAAAGATACCTGGCCAAACTTAAATTCAATAATGGCAAGCCACAAATAAACATAAAACACCGTGACGTTAATGCCGACCCAAGAACCGGTGGGATGTCCGTCAAGTCGCTTGGTCAAACCTTGGATCAAATTCAGCCAATGGCTGGAGTTGGCGTTCGTGCCGCTGCAAGGTCTGGTGTCGTGGTTGACTCAGCAGGCAGATTTAGGTGCCCTCCTGGTGTCCCAGCAGCAAACCAATTTACGGATAAAACTGGTTCAAATTGTTTCGACATAACACCACAAAACAAACGCCGCCTCATACGCGAAGCCATTAGCAAGGCGGCTGAATTTCTTTCAAAAATACATATCATCAACACAGTTGAAGAAAGAGTTTCCAAGCCTGGTTTTAGGTCCACTCGCGACAATGAAATTTCACGGATGGATCTACCTACGGATCAAAAAGAAAATTTGTTGCAAATTGCAAGCAAACGAGACAATCTTCTTGCAGAGGTTAAACGAATCGAAGAATCGGCAATTGAGCAAATTAGGAAAACATATCCCGAATTTACGGAACTCACAAGAAGCCAAGACGGTTTACGTTTCGTAAATGACCCGTTAAAAGTTTTAGAGTCAGCGCTTATTGCATTATCGGATGCAAATCCGAATTTGGACCTAAATGGAATACTGTGGACTAGGGAAGATGTTGGCAAACCTGGAACCAAAGCAGCAACACTTGAAGAACAGATACGAGACCATGTTAGATCTGTTGCAGAACATATCTGGGATCAATTGTACAGAGACGTTGAGATTGGTCCAGATGGTAATCAGCGCTTCAAAGAACTAACCGCTGCTCAAGAACGTCGACGCCAGTACATGGTTTCGTATGTCACGAATTTTGCAGAAAACACCGGATCAACATTTGTTGGTGAGTATGAACCGTTCGCTCGCGCAATGTCAGGATATCTAGCAAAAGAGCAGGGGTTCCTGTATGGAATGCTTGATATGGCAAACAATAGACCGAATCTTTATTCAAAATTCACAGCAATAGAAGCCATATCCCCATCATCTGACGAATTTGACGGAACAGAAGCAAGGGCGTGGATGGATGAAACTGGCGGTTTAATAATGTTCTGGAACCCGATGCTGCTAGTTAGGCAAAGCAGAGGCTGGCAACGTCCACTAATTCAAGATGGGCAGTATAGAATTTTTGAACCATCAGACGATTCGGTTGACGCAATGGAATCGGCGATTCTTGATGAGATAGCAAATGCTGCGACAGCGGACCAGGAACACCTTGCGATACAGCGTCTATTTGGTAAACGTTTAAGTGAAGTTACAGCCGGTCAGCGTTACTGGGGTGAGCTCGTAGATGAATTTGGTGGAGAGCGTGCGCAGGCGATGTTTATCGTTGAACACGAAACAACGCACGGCATTACGTTTGATATTGCCGGAGAGGCTATTTCTTCAGTTGCCCTTGATGGTGAGTTTGAAAATGTTGAAGAAGCTGTGTACGATGCTTTATTCGGCGGTGATTTTGCTGGCATTTTGCCAGACATACTTGAGGTCTACGAAGATCAGGCCACAAGAGAAATGCTGCTTGCAATAAGTGCTCAGGGTCTTGGTGGGAAAATGCCTCTTGACTACATGCGTGAAGCACGAATATTTGCAACACTGCACAAGGCGTATACCGATGGTGGTGAAGATGCCATTAGGGCGGCCCTTGATGACCTTGCTGAAAATGGTGATATTCCATATGACGACATAAACGAGTGGGTTGATATGTCTGACTCATTAATAATGGGTACAGATAAAGAAGCCACAGACTTTATGCGCAACTGGAGAGTTCAGCAACAGGCTATTGCTGCTGAACTTATTTCCGAATTACGTTCGGCAAGAAGGTTTGGCCTCGTTGATGCAAAAGATGAGCGAGTTATTAAAGCGCTTCGTGCAGTTGACGTTAGAGAAGCAGAAATAGCTGCAAATAAATCATTTGATAAATTAGCAGACGAAATTAGCGAAACAACTCCAGATGCACGCGGTTTTACAAGTAGACGATTGAACAAAATTATGTCTAAAGCGAAAGATGGAGTTAATCCAGGTGAATCTGGTTGGTTAAAAGGAAAAACAGCTGAGGAGGTAGCAGCGGCAGTTGTCCCAGATAGCGAAGAATCTCTCATTTCGCTTATGTCAATGTCGAAGTTTAAAACACCAAACCCAACGGATAAACAACGTAAGCACATAGTAAAAGCAATTAAAAAAGAATTTGGTGGCCTTGATAACCTTAATTTTGACGAAAAACGCATTGCGTTGACGCGCAAAAGACTTCAAGAAACCTACGAACGATACCCAGAATTCTTGCGTGTTGCACAACAGTTTGGTTCCCCTCCGTTTGTATTGACAGAAGATTTTTATGCCACAGCGGTAGGACATGAAGCAGAAAGCGTTGGTGGTTTTTACGGCCATTCAAGTAGATCGATAGCGTTTAATCCCGGTTTGACGGGAACCATGCGCAATGGCGGATTTTTGTATGCAATGTCTGCATTGAATGATTCGCAGCCGTATGACGATAATGGTTATTCACATGGTGTTTTGAGATGGACAGAAAGACCTTTTCATGCAATAGCAATACACGAATATGGTCACTGGCTGAGCGACATTGTCAAGCATGCAGGAACAAACGAACAAGATATGAGGGTACTTCTTGATGCAGGCCTAAGTGAAGGGATGATAAAACTACTCACCCAAGAACATGGACCAGATGGAATCTTTTCATCATCATACTTTGACCAACTTGAAAAACTTCATGAACGTATTTTTGGAGAAAAAGTAAAAGCCAAACATAAAAATGCGCAAGAAATTTGGCAAAAAATAAAAGATGAAGTAGGAAATTTTGATTCGCTAAAACTATACGCAGATTCCATGGATAGCCCAATCGCGCTTACAAATTACGCACTCATTGGTGGTGGCGGAGAACAATGGGCAGAAGGTTTTGCTGCGGTAATTACCAACCACGATTATCGTTTAGTGAACAGTCGAATGAAGGACGCTGTTCACGGAGTGATAGATTCATATAACGATTTTGAGCAATCCGTATTGCGTGGATTCAACTCGCGACGCGACGTAACAAAACCAGCAAAATCATCACAGATACAAAGCGGAAGACTTCGTAGTTGGGCAGAGAAGTCAAATTTAGAGGACGATGAAATTGGTGCTTTGCTTGAATTGGAGAAAGCAAGCAATTTCATTCAAAGTGGACAGAGCCATGCTGCTCTTGCGGTGCTTAGCGCAGAAGCAACAGATGGAGTTGATGCCGGAACGCTCATTAGGGTTGCCGATAGGGCAGCGGAAGATGGAGTGCTAAAGCCTCGCAATCACGAGCGCATTGACCACCTACTAAGACGAATATCGCGAGAACCAAAGGGTTCACCAATCGCTGAAAAATTTGCTGCAGCCAAAGAAATCGCCGACGACTTTGCACCAAGCGAAAGAACAGGAATAGACGGTTCTGCAATTTTGGCTGCTCGCGAAATTGCCGACTCGGGGAACAGACAGCGAAGAATGTTTAACGAATTGCGTTCATTGGCAAATCCCGAAAACCGTCGCGGTTTTCAATCACGTCGACAACTTGACTCCAATAACCCAATTGAAGAAACAAATTTGGCTGCCGCACGAACAGAAGAAATACTTAAATCCGCAATCTCAAAAGGCATCGATATTGACGCACACGAAAGAACAATGCCAACAGAACGTGACTATACACGAACGCTGCAGGACCTTTCGCCGAACGTATATTCATCATCAACACATGTCCAAAGACCTGGTTATCCAACGTTTGACCAGATTCAAAATTCTGTCAATGGGATGATTGATGAAGGCCGAAGTGAATTAGAGATATTGAAAGCCATAAATCCATATATTTCAATGAATGATCCAGATGGAAGTATTGCTAGTCGTGATAGCTACCGTATTGATTTTGCAAAACGCTTATTTGTCGCAAAAGCGTTTGCAGAAAGAAAGGGGGATACCGCAAGGGTTGAAGCAATTAACAATTTTGAACAAATGATGTCGTCCCTAACAGTTGACGAAAAACAAGAACTGTTGAGAGAAGCCATAACCGATAGTGGCCAAATATTCGATCAGCGTCCACTGTTTAGGGTGAAAGATCCACTACGCATAGTTGATGAGGGTCGTTATTACACCGCACACGACATCGAAGAGATTGAGCGCTTAGGCATTAGCACTATTGGCGACGTTGGCGGTTACGACAAGAGCCACGTATCAGACGTCAGAATGAATGTTGAAGCACAACTGCTTGGTATGAGCGGCGACAGAAGCGATGAATATAGAAGGCTAAGACCAGCATCTGGATATTTGGCAACAAATGGAATGGGTGAGCAACGCGCATCTTCTCTGCGCTCAATTTATGGAGAAGACGTAGAACTCCAACACAGCTACCCATCGCTTGGTTCTACGGCAAAAGAAGTTGAATCTAAAGGCACAAAACTTTCATCTGACACGCTTGGTGTTTCACCTTATGGCGAATCGGTAATAATTCTACGACCAGAAACCGCAGACAGAACTTTGGCTGTAGCTGGTGACAGTCTAAGTGATGTTGGGTCAAGCCCCATAGCAGCACGACTCTCAAACCTTGAAAATAGCCCGCATGCAGCAGAATTCATAGACCCAATGTCGTTGATGTATTCGCATGTAACTGGAGACAGGTCAAGTGTTGCATCAACAACACTTGGATCCCGTGCATACAGATACAACGAAGCGATGGTAATGGGCTCCTTTGGAACGGATGATATTGCGGCAATTCAAACCCATGTGGGGAATGTCCGAAGAGGGAAATTCGGAACGATGAATATTCCAGGGACAAATTCGACTGCAGAAACAAACGTTACTTCACTTATTGCTTTTGCTAAAGAACGTGAACGCATGGCAGACAAGGGAATAGATTTGGTAATGGACCAAACAAAAGATGGAATATTCCCAGTTGACGAAGTTGAGCCATTTAACCCGATGATGACCAGAAAATTTGTTGAGCGACAAATAGAGGGTGGAAAATGGAGGGGTGTAAGCGTAGATGACGTAATCGGAAACGAGCAAACTACGCCGTATGAGGCGTATCTCCGCTACGTTTCAAAAACCGCCGATTCGGGCATGTTCTTGTTTGACCATGATAAGAACACCGGGAACAGCGTTAAGGACGCCGCAAATCTTAAGAGCATGGTTGATGAAGAGATTCAGAGAATCACAAGCACATCACCATCCAGCACAATACGCGGAATGCAATCACGTAGATCAACAGTACGAGAAGTTACCGCTAGGAGCGGTTTTCTTCCAAGAACAAGGTCGGAACTTAATGATCACCTATTTGAAAAACGCGAAGCATTGCTTAAGTCCCTTGGAGAACAGGAAAAAGCAGCCGTAGAACGAGTTACGACAGATTTTCATTCAGTTATTCCAAAATTGACCGGTAACCAAACATCTGACGCACGCTCAATATTGAGCCGTTTGCGAAATAGCAACAGCTCAAGTATGAGCGATAATTTAATCGACTCTTACATTCCGTTTAATGCAGTAACTGAACGCACAGAGCTTGGCATGCCATATGCAAGCCAGTTATCCATGCGTGTCCCAGACACTGGGCAAATCGATCTTGCTGAAGGGGATGTGATTGACATTCCAAGACATTTTAGGTCGGAAATATTGTCTGCAGATTCTGCGATCATGGATTCAGAGATCGGCGGATCTCTCAATGGCGGTGGACCAGGAAAGATAATTTTATTAACACACGACAAAGACAAGGGCATTCCGGACCTAATAGGCAACGATCCAACCAAGCACTCTACGGCTTTGACGCTCCCACCATCAAGATTAAAAGTTGAACATGTCGAACCAGACGGAACCATATTTGCGTCTATTGAGCAACAGAATCACGTAGACGCTATTGATCGTCTGGAATCAGCTCTTTCGATGGCAGATAGCATGGCGGGCGAACAAGAGAAGACCGAAATCCGCAAAGCTATTGCGTCGATCAATAAATTCAAAAAGTCAAGAAGTATCAAGCGTGGACTTGCTTCTAGGAGACAAAAGTTCACATCCAGCAAAAAGGGATTTCCAAAATACCAAGAGGAAGCTCAAGTTTTCGACAGGGCTTCGGAAGTAGTTAGTGGTAGCGAAGTTCCGGAACCATCGACACGAACACAATCGATCATGAAGAGAATTGCTGAAAAGCGCGGCGCTTTTGCTCAACCAGTTTCGACTCAATTCATTGAGGAGCAAGAGAAAAAAGGAGGATTCCTAAGAGGGGCACAAAGCATTTCGCATGAACAAAAAATCAAATACCACAAGGAAACAATGGGTCATCTGTTCAATGCGATCAGGGCAAAGCGTGAGGGACGAGAATATTTTGCCAGTGACGAATATGTATTCAGGGATGGCAGAAAAGTTTATGAATCAGCCGGTATGCAGGACGTAATGGAGAGCACTCTTGTCAAAGCTGGAGTTGAAAAACAAGCTGAGTTCAATAGGTTGTTTGAAGCAATTCCTGAAGATGTACAAAATCATATTGCTTCAAGAACAAACGAGGAACTGCTTGAAGATCTTAAACGAGCTGCGGTTGAATTCAATGAAGGACTTGACAGACGTGTTCGTGTAAGAATGCGACCTGGATATCTGCGTGGCTTTTCGGAAACCGGGTTTTACAAAACAACACACGCGGAAGATATCGTATCCGAGCACTCCGATCCATACGCGCGCCGTGGGGTTGAGGTTCAGTTTGGTCTCTCAATAGACACACCGGACGAACTTCGCCCTGCCAGTGGATATGTTCTTCATAAAGATTCTATTGCTCGTTTTCAAAAAGAAGCACGTGATAAATCAGAAAAAGACAAATTAGGAACAGCGGTTGGTGAATTTTTTGACTATAACACCGCAGACGACACAAGCCCATTTAGTTCCCATGTTGGAATATACGGACGAGCTGAAGTTATTCTCAAAGAAGATGTTTCGCATCGAACCGGCATAACTGGTGGCGACAGCCTTAATGGATGGCATAGCCCATCGCTCATGAATGAAACCGACCCGGAAAGGATATTGATGGCAATAGCTGCTCCGCGTGGAAAAGACGGAGGAAATATTTCTCCGCAAAATATTGCCCTTCTGCAGAGCATGATTCGGGGGGATTATTCATATGCCAGTCAGATTAATTACGCACCGAATGGCTCATTCAATATCTATCATGAAGCAGTTATTGCTGGTAGCTTCGATGCATCGGAAGTAGCTGAAATCAGAGTGCCGGAAGATGACTTTGCTGGATCAACCAGAGAAATGCGCGAATCAGTTTTTGGCGGTCAATTCATCAAGGATCTGGATCTTTCACCAGAAGACTCTGCAAGAATTGAAAAATTGCTCAGTTCATGGATAGAAAAACCGCAGGGATCAAGTTTGTATGATGCAGACAGCAAAGAAGTTCTATTTATCCCATCCACAGTTCGCCAACTTGCTCAAATATTGAATCATAAACAAATTCTTGAAAATCTCCGAAATAATGGATTCACCGGCAGATTAGTTATGACCAATGAGCACGGCGTTGACCTACTTGACCCAGATGTTTACAGAGGGGCTCAACCCGGAATGACAGTTGAACAAGTCCTACGCCAACGACTTGCAGAAGACATGCGCAAAGCAATAAATGAATTTTTAGATAAATCCAAAAACAAATCGAATATGGTGGGAGCGATTGACTTTTGAAAACCAACCAAGAAGTATGCATTCCAGTTGGCACCACGGTAGATGGAGAGACCATCTACTACATCCTGAACCCAACGGTTAGGGCCCTTGATTGCCTTGTCAGCGGTCAAAAAGTAGGTTTCAACGGATTCACAGGCAAGGAACAAGGAATCAAAAAACTGACCGACACCAAATTGCAGAAATTAGTTTGGCACATTGACGATGTTGATGACTGGGCAGACATGTTCTACAAGCGCCGCATGGACATAAAACCAGAACTCATGACGGGAACAAGCACGCTTGTTGTCGACGACCTTATCAAACAGGCTAAACCAAAGACTGATAATCTTGATAAGGCACAGATGTCACGTCGCGACGCCCGTAAGGCAGGACAGTCAAAACCGTCCAAGGCAATAGGATTCCAAAAATTATGAAAGCAGTTCTAGTAGCTAATATTGACGGAAAACGTCTCTACTACGTCGTTGACTGCAAATCTCGTTTCGGCGACGGCGTCATAGCAAGCAATAAACATGACGCAAAGATTGTAGATTTTTGGCCGACCGTAAAATCCGCAGAAAGTCTGATCCCAATAACTAATACCTTATTTCACGAAATGCTATGGAGTAATAGCGTCAACGGCGATAAGGAGCTATGGCATAGTTGGTTTGTTTCTAAAAGATTCCCAATCGACGGTGGCCTTCTTAGCGACCTGATAATACAAGACGACATCTTCAACAAAAGATTTAAACTTAATTCGTTCACGAATAGAGCAATAGATTTTAAAGCAATGCTCTCTTCGCAAGACGAAAAGGGAATCCTAAGAAGACTCGGTGGAAGAATTGGGGACAACGCAGAACGAGCGACTGGAAGAGTCAGGGGTTTTAGGGCTGGTGCAACATTTGACCCAAATGCCGTTGATGCAGATATGGACGGATTTGTGCAGGAAGGAACACAATTTGCGCGCCCAGCAAAACCAGGTGTGAACACCGAAAAGCCAATTTCGAATATTTCGCAAAATAAGCCAATGCTGGAGGGTCCCAAAAGGAGCAAACTTAGGTCAGTAGGGGAAAGTTTAAAATCTACAGCTGGAAAATTCCACTGGTTTAATCCAACGTCAAATGATGTTCGACATAAAACACGCTGGATAGATAGGTCTTCGCGAATAATCGATGATGGTTTTGAGAAACAGACTAAAACAATCGAAGATACATATAATGATGGAAAATCAATAAATACAATCGCTGATGCAAAATCCGTTATATCGCGACTTAATCCCAAAACGAATATTGACTTTCTTAGAAACTCAACAGATGATTCAGCCGATCTAACTCCATACCAAAAATCACTATTCCTTGGAATAGCACATGGAATGCACATAGCACCACAGCTGCAGTCAGTACGAATTACCGTAAAAGAACAAGATGAACAAAATCCAAGTCAAGGCTCGCAACAAATTAGATCACCGATATTTGGCGCAAGTGGAAGAAGGCTGTTTCAGGTAAGCAGAAGAGCACCAGTTCCTGGTGATGATAGACGCACGAGAGAACATGGTCACATCATCACGTACACCGGAGAATCGCATAAGGCGTCCCAATTACGTGGTGGAAGAATAAGCCCGACAAGCGGAAGATATCAGCCAGGAATTTTTGAAACTTCTGGCTGGGATTTGACAAGTTTTAGGGTTGCAGCTGCGTACATATTTGAAGATGAAGATGATCCAGATTACAAAAGATTCAAGGACCTGGCGGACAAAATAGATAAAGCAAGTCCGGACATGGATCCAAGCGCTTCGCCAACAGAGGAAATGCAAAAAGAATACGAAATATTAAAACAACTTTTTGCCAAAGCGCTATCTAACCAATCGTCTAAACCCGATATTGATGAGCGCATACAGGCCGCAAGGTTAGCGATGATGCGATCTGTAATGATCCATGAATTCGGACATGCGGCACATACGGAAGCAGCATACCAAGATGCGATTAAGGGGGCTACTGCAGCACGTGACCAACACGTAACTAAGTACAGAACAATGCTAGATAGGAAAAAAGAAATTGCAGCACTTCTTTCTGGTTCAAAGCTTGACCAAAATACCGCCTATGCACTTAGGCAAGAGGCCGCAGACATCGAAGATGAATTATCAAAAGTTGGGGATATGGCGTCCCAGGATTATTTAGATGAGTTGACCAACTCAACTGGTCCTGAACTTTTTCCATTTTATATGTGGCACGAATTGCATGGTGGTGGCGACAAAGTCAAAGAACGTAAAATTGCTGAAACAATTCTGGATAGACAAGCAGCAAGAGCTATTACCGATTTGTTGGCACCGATCCATGGAGCTTTTCACAGCGACCCACGAACCGGGGATAGAGACCTTGTCCCAGACAGTTGGCTTACCATGTTCCATCAAAAAAAGAAATTGGAACTACGCCTACAACGCAATAGGGCTATGCAAAATGGCGATTTGGCCACGGTACAACAAATTGATCAAATGAGAAATGCACTTGACAACATTGTCAACCAAACAACAATGAACGTCGTTGAAATGTCCAACGATGAACTGCTAGATAAATCTGGCAGGCCAGTCAAGATGACACGAGAAATGCACAACACCCTATCTCTCCTTCGGCAGCAAACTGAAGCAACAAAAGGTTTTACAGATGCGCACATTCAAGAGCTCGGAGCGGACACACAGCCTGGAGAAAACTTGCGAGTAAGGGATTTGCTTGATTTTATTGCCCTTGGATCAGTTTATGTAAATAGAAAATTAACAGAAGGTGGTGGTTTTGATCCGGACATTGGCGTCAACTCTTTCCCACACTTGATAAATCCAGATACACAACACGAAAACATTTCGATCATTTCGACAATGTTGGGGAATAATTTTGAAGCCTTTTCGGATATAGCAAATCTTGAAACAAGGACACAAATGGCGGAATCAATGAGACGCCTGGGTTTGATAAACACACTGGTTCACCCTTTCCCCTTCGCTGCATCTGAAGACATTAACTCACGCTTGAATAGCATTATTGATTCAACATCGGTTAGGGATACGATGGTTGGTTCTGCGATACCAAACCCATTGGATGCCGGACCAAATGTCCAATACGAAATGATTGAAGAAGCATTAAACAATGCAATGCAAGTATTTGCCAACGACCGAAGTGGACTAATCGACAGCACAAATGCTGGAACGCTATTCACAATGGCAGCAATTGCTAGACATTTTTACGACGACTTAACAGATGAAGAAAGAGCAATTGCCCAGAAAGTATCAAGGTATGGTGGAGGGACACCACAGGCTTCCTACATGTCACTAATAACGAATATTCCGGTTGTAGAGTTACTTAAAGAGCAATGGGGAGAAAACAGGGTTGAACTATTTTCGGAATTAGCAGTAATAAATGCACTTCAGCTCACGCTCTATTCAGCCGACAAGGACAAGGATGGCAAGCTGGTGTCAAGGCACCTAAGCGAAAAAGAGCGCGCAGTCATGAGGAAGCTGTTATCCTGGTATCAGAACAAAGCCGAATTCCATTTTGGTTCCGCCACTTTACCGAAAGACAGATAAATGGCAGATAGCAAAAAAATGTCAACAGACGAAATGAAATCCAAGATGAAAGATATTTTGGACTTTCTTAGAACAAACAATTCGGATGTAAAGCGTTCTAATGAAATATTTGGACAAGACCAACCGGGTCAAAAATCTACCGATTCTGTCGACCAATTTATCGGAAATCTGCGAAGATGGTATTACGGGAAAGACCCCTACGCCGATCAGAGAATGAATAAAGCTGAGGAGATTGAGCGGTTCATTCTCGGCAGTGTTTCGGGAAACCCTTTTCGCAACGGCGACTTAGAAGTTCTCAATAGATTCATTAAAGAATTGCGAGATAGGAACAAGCCAAATGAATGAAAACATGGAAGAAAAAGTAAGCGCTCGCGGAATTGCGCAAAGAGATGCAACACCAAATAAGCCAGGTAGTGGCAGCAGCCCTGGCCTAAGACGCGGGAACCTTGAAAGACTTCTTCGTTATTGGCGGCCAATCATGCTGAAAGAAGGGGGTTTCAGAAGGTGCCGTGTCATCTTGGCAAACCACCCGGAATTGTATCCACTTGAAAATATTTGTGCATGGCTTCATCACGAGACCACTGGACTATGGCCGAACGAAGGATGCCACCATCCAGGAATGAAAAATTGCAGAAATAAATTAAAAAAACTCATCAAGAATGAGTGGAGCGGAAGAGAATTTGCAGCACGGCTGAATCGGCCGATAAATCCACCAAACTCGCGGCTTGCAAATATGTCTCCGGGAAAATCTCTTGAAGATGATGTTTTCTTTTCAACAAAAAATTGGCGAGAACCAGAAGAGTATAGACCAGTTGTAACAAATGACGACTTTGAGCATGGAATGCTCGTACTCAAAGACTTTATGGAGATGGAACCTGAATTCATTGAGTACCTTCGTGATCACTCCAATTGGGAGCACGTTGGAGAAGATGATGGAGGAAACATAATCTCTGTTGATTTCCAGCCAAAGACAGACGGTTGCTGCGGATAACAATGGAACATAAATACGTTATTTACGAGGTCGACTCAGGATGCTGTGGAAAAACACAGATGGTGAAGTCTCGCCACATTGTTGCTGACCTAGAGTCAAAAAAGGATTTGCGGATGATTCGCGGATGCGGAGCAATAAGTGAAAATATCATTTCATTTAAGGCTCTTGCAAAACGAAATGGCATGACAAAAAACTACAACGTTAAAAAGGTTGGGGCTTTCGGAAGCAACAGCCCAATAGGACAATCGGTTCAAGCAATTGGTTCAACTGTGTTACCCGGTAATATAAGCCCAATTGCAAGCCCTGGACGTTCGGCAATAGCCAGAACACTCACCCCGGGAAGACCTGGTCTACCCTCAATCGGTGGGCCTACAAGTTTGATTACGAGAGATAGAAGGCAAGCGCGTTGCCCAGAGGGCTACCAATACGGCGGTCGTTTCACGGATAACGAATATTCAACATGTGGTCAACAGCTATTCATAACGGCTGGTCCGCTAGGCATGGCTATTGGTGCTATTCGTAAACTTGGCAGAATTGCACGAGCGCTTACGCCAGACACGAACGTAACAGCACTTGGTGCTGGCCAAGTTGGGGACCCTGTCGTATCAAGAAGACCAGACATACCAAAAGTAAGTACGCCAAATCCCAAAAAACTAAAACTTGAAGTTGATTCCCTTGTGTCAAAGATGGGCTCACTCAAGCAACCAGTAGCAAGACTGGTCAGAAAAGATGGATATGTTCTGGAACCAGTAGTTCCGGCTTCTGTATTGAGAGCTATACCAGATAACAGAGACATGGAGGGCGCCACATACATACTTAGGGCCCTCTCAAAAGAAGATTTAGGCAAAGATGAATTGGGCCTACTATCAAATACTGGGGTTACAAGCCTGAAATACGTACTACCTGGTGGATCGTTTATAACCTTGGAAAAAGTTCGACCACTCACCGTAGGAGAAAGAAGAAAACTTGGTCGCACCGTAAACTCTGCGGCCGAAATAAATAACTCAACCGACTTTGCGGCGCGACTAAAAGAGGTGGCCAACCAAACAGGCGAAGGGATTAGATACTCCGAATCCCTTAAGCGCGTAGCCAGTATTGAAAAAGCCATGAGCAGTAAGCCATCCGCATCTATACCGGAACCAGAGAAACCACGTACTGTAACGGTTGCAGAAGAAACTGGCGGAAAGCTGATAACAAACCTAGAAAATGCGGTTGAGTCAATAAACAACGGAGGAGACATTTCAAATATCTCACTTGAAATTCGTGGCGAAGCGCTTCGCAAGGCAAGATCAATTCGAATGAGAAAAATCAACACGTCACAATCAATGGTGGAACTCCCGGACAAGAGCAGATTCATTATTAACGAAAAACCTGATAAATATCAGTACATTGGTGAATCCCTCGCTGCTGCGTTCCAGGACCACATGGGACTCGTTTCTGGAAATGTAATACCTGTAGAAATCGGTGATTCTCGCAAGTTCATGAAACAAGATCCAACATCAATGATTGCTGGATCAAAAATAGATAGAGCAATTAAATTCAATGACCTTAGCCCTGCAGACGTGGCTCGTCTTATGATCTCTGATTGGGCTGTTGACCAAAGATTGCGTGACCCAAGCTCAATCGTCCCATTGTCAACAGGAAAAGGCAACCGTCTTGCGGTGTTGTCAAACGCGACAGCCGGGTTAACCAAACTTAGTGAAATTGAAATCGCTAATAGATCAAAAACAAGCATTGAAGATTTTTGGGACGCAAAACGCTTGCAGCAAATATCCGAATACAACCAAGCTCTGAAAGAAATTAAGAGACAACAATTTATTGGAATTTATCAACAGCTCCTACAAAGAGCACGTTCGTTTAGCGTGAGCGGTTTTAAGAGTAAACTATATAGAGATGGTGCGTTGACCGAGGGTGAAAAGATACACCTCAACATTGTTCTCAAAATATTCAACCAGCGAATCTCAGCCCTTAAGGGCTCTGAGGAAATGCTCAGATCCATCCTCAACAAGGATTAAGTATGAAACTTGTATCGATACTCACTGACGAGATGAATAATGAGGTGTATGGCTATGCCATAAAATCTGGTTCTTCAATTTCATATGTTGGTGTAAATGAGCAGTCCAACACATGGGCCTCATGGGCAAACGAACAAGTTAAATCACTAAACGAAATGGCACTGCCTTTTGGTGTGTCTGGAAGTGACTTTCAAGTCCCATCGGAACAAATTGCAGAAATATTAGGAATTGAAACATCATCAATTACTAACCATTCCGGCTATGCGATGAAGGTTAAGTCCGTAAAGCATGATGTTGACTCAGACTTCATAAACCCAACAGATGAAATAATTTCTGGCGACGCAAAGAGAAAACTTAAATCAATCAACTACAAAGCCCTAGCCTTTAAGAATGACAACAAACTTGCTTCATTAATAACCGAGTTCAAGGCGAATAAACATTCTTTTGACTTAGATACGAATAGGTTCAATTCAAAATCATTTGGAATTGAAAGAAATGTGTTTCATGAATCAATGCGAACAAAGATTTCTGCAGGTTTTGAGCGTCGCGCTGGTAACTACATAGTCGACTCACGTGAGCGTTTAGTTGAACCAGCTGGTCGCTCAAAAATTGGTCCTGGCTTTATGCAGCAACTTGAGCAAAAAGATATTGGGCCAAAACTCGGTTCTGGTAGTGCAAGACTTGGCAGACGCACATTGTCTTCAATGAATGCCCGTTTTGACCCAAATGCAGTAGACGCAGATGGAGACAAACTCGTTCAAGAGGGTACGCCATTTGAGCGCCCTGACACACGGATGCCAAAACCTGACGCAAATTTACCGGACAATACACGCGGTATGCCGTCAAAAAGAAATCAAACAGCCACAGCAGTTCGCAAGGCAACGGGAAAAACAAAAAAACCGGTTAAACAAAATCGACCTGGTGAACCAGAATTAGCTAGATATCCTGGCCAGCTAGACGCTAATGGCAATCGAAAACCAATGCGTAAGTTCGATGAAAATACTTTGCAAGCGGTGTATAAATCGTTCACAGGAACAACTGACGAAAATCCAGCAGATAAATATCGCCGCGTAGCACAAGAATTTAATATGACTCCTCATGATGTTGAGGCTCATATCAACGAAATGCATCGTGGAAGCCGATTAAGACTGCCGTTCGTTATATCACCAGAAGCTGCTGGACTAACACCTTCTGAGGCATCTGGCAACATCAAAAAAACAATGTCCGACAAAGAAATATACGAACGTCGGATGGAAACTGGAATATCGCTGCAAGATCTAGCTGATGAGCTAGGTTTGAGTCGCGAGGAAATACGCCAAGCAGAGCAACGGCACATGGCGGAACTGCGCAGAACTGGAACACCAAGATCTGGCGGAGTGGTTGATGACTACGAAATGCGCGGAATGACCAGTAGGAGAACTGGTAAAAATGTCAGCAAAAAACCAACTGGAAGCCCACGAAGCATTGCCCGCGATGAAACGCTTAGCATGCTTTCTGGTGGCGCAGATGGTGACTCTGCCATGCGCGCAGTTGCTGCAAGTCTTAAAATAACAGACAAAGACACCCTGGATAAGTTGTCAAAATTAAACTATCGCGTTGCAGAAAACGCATATGACGACAACATCGATATCGGGAAAATGGTAAGAGATGAAATACCAGGGAACATGGATGGGTCGACGCGCAATGACATTGTCGAAGCCCTGGACGAAGTTGCCGCAACAATACGAGAATCTGGTGGCGGCTCAAAGAAAAAACCGAAAAAACTCTCTCTAACCGACGAAGAGATATACGACCGCCGCATGAACACCGGCATATCTCTACAGGACCTAGCAAAAGAACTGGGTGTTGGGCGTTCGGATATTCGTCAAGCAGAACAGCGGCACATGGCAAAACTTCGTAAACAGACTGAAGTGTCTGGTGAAGTACGTGGAATGTCTAGTAGAAGAAGGTCTGGGTCCACACTTTTGGGACGTGCACGTAGACGCAATGCTTCTATATCTCGCGTACAAACAGTGCCGAATGCAAAACCAGAAAAAAAGAAGAGAGCTGTTGCTGGTGCTGGTTTCAAAAAAGTTGGTCCCAACGATGGCAAATTCATTGAATCTCTTAGCACTGAAGAAAGACAGAAAGCCGAAGACGCGCTTAAGCAATTAGAAAAAGATATTGCACTAGAGCTAAAAGGCGGCAAAGTAAAACCAACTAAAAAAAATCCGAACCCGGATCCAGATTCATTTGGTAGGCAGAATTTTGCAAGTTATTGGAGAGGCCAAATGGCCGGTGCTGAAAAGCAACGACTCAAGGGTGGAAGATTCGAACCGCGACCAGCACAGGATCAGTTGACAACATCAGACATCACAGAAATGCGCCTGCTGCTTGAAAGAGATATAGCGTCTGGGAAAATACCGAGTGTCGCCGTTGACGCAAAAACAGGACAGCCAAAACTAAATCCAGACGGAACTCCGGCAATTTCTCCTGCAGAAAAAATCCAACGACTATTGGATGATATGCAGGTTCTCATTGGCATGAGAGATAAGAATCAATTTGAGATGGTTGAGCATCTCCATCCAGAATCACAAAAGATTGTTGCGCAAGCGGCAACCGGCAAAGACAAGCTCCGCACATCGGAAATGAAAAAACTTGGCCTTGGTGAAGAGTCCTCATTCTTTGGTAGAGCAAAGGGACTAGAAAAAGGACTTGCTGAAATATCAGAAGAAAATATAAAGCTTTCTGACACCCGACAAAGGTTCCTCCGTGTCAACCCAGAACGCAAGCGCAAGCGTGAACTTAGAATGGCAAGAAAAGCAGGTAAGAAGAACCGCCGAGGTAGACAACTTACCGAAAAAGACCCATTGCTTGCATTGGAGCAAAAGAAGCTGCGTAGCCTTGCCGCAAGACGTGAACTGGCATCTAAGTTGCGCAGAAAGCGCGATGCTTCAAAGATTGAAGAAAAGATTCAGTCCAACAAGTCTGACGGTGAGAAGATGATTATTCGCAACCCAGATGGTTCTGTTGCCGTCAACAAGCGATTCACATCAGCACTTGCGTTCGTTGGTCGCGAGTACAAGAAAGATGAATCAAAGGGTGCCGCAGAGCGCCGCAAGCAGGCAATATCAAACCTTTGGGAAAACACCGGATTCAACAACGAACCCGTACTCATCACGAAAGACGAGGTGCAAGCACTTCTTGATGCTGGATGGACCCCAATCGTTCGCGGAACCGGAAATGAGCGAGTTAAGGGTGAAGCATATGTTGAACAGTTCCTCACCAACCCAGACAGATTTGTTCCTGGACAGGGTGGAGAGGCTCACGGCTTCGGTGAGTATTTCACCGACGATCCAAGTTCATGGAGTGGTTATCGTGGCGGTTCGGGAGATAGGCACACAATTCTCGCCCTCATACCACCATCAGCACAAGTTGTGGATAAGCGCACACTGAAACAAGAACAAGCAAACATGCACAAGATGGCCGACGAGATGGGTCGCAAAGTGCAGGAGCTTGGCGGCATGGATGCTGCGAAGAAGATGACCCCAGAGGAACTCGCCGCAGAACTAAGAAACGTCCTAAAGGGTCACGAAGACAAAAAAGATTCTGTATCACATGCAATTCTTGACAACATCATTTCACAACTTGAAAGCGTAGAACGTGAAGGCGGCGATTCCGTACGAGTTAAGGACGATGCAATTGATGCATTGGAATTCTTGCGCAAGGCTTCGGGCACCGACGAAGAGGGTCGTTTTGCTCCAATTGTTGGCGTAAGTCTTGAGAGAAGCACCGGAAACGTCATGCTCTTGCACGACCGTTCTGCGATTGCCGCTGTACATGTTCCGCTTGAGGACAAAGAAGCACAGCAACTCGCCAAGGGAATACCATCAGCCAAAAAACTGTCCAAGGCAGATAAGAAGGCACGTGGCATCGTTGATGTTTCAAGTTGGAGACAAACTGGCGGCCAAATGGGTTCAAATACTGCTGGCGTATACGAAGATCCAAAGGGTGCTAAGCACTACGTAAAAACTCCAAACTCGGCACTTCAGGCAGAAAACGAAGTTCTTGCATCAGAGCTCTACAGAATGGCCGGAGTCCAAACACCAGATGTAACGCTCGGTACAAACTCTGACGGCAATCTGGTGGTTGTTTCCAAGATGCGTGACGATATAAGAAATGCCACCCAGCAAGCAGACGTTGACGCTGTTCAAGATCAATTCGTAACACACGCATGGCTCGGTAACTGGGATGCATTACTTAATAACAACACCATGATAGATGGGCAAGGAAAGCCAGTTCTCATTGATGCTGGTGGCTCCCTGTTGTTCAGAGCAAATGCCGGTAGAAAGGGTTCCGGCGGAAGCACTCCATTTGGTGATGTTGTAGGCGAAATGGATTCGCTAAGAAATCCAAGCATAAATCCGCAAGCAGCAAGAGTCTTTGGCAAGCTAACACCAGACCAAATAAAGGCTCAAGTGGCTAAACTACGCCAAATAACCCCTGATCAGATTCGCAAAACGGTGGATAGAATGATTTCGGATATGGGAGAACGCAAGAAACTTGCCGATACCCTCATAGCACGCCAACAAGACATTATTACGAGGTTTGGATAAACATGGAAGACATGATCAAAGCACGCGATGCATACCTTGACAAAAGGTCTGAACTGGGCAATCTTTTGCTCTATCCGCCATTTGCCTTCTTGCCAAAAGATGAATTGAGCGACAAGAAAGACGAATACATGTGGCCGGCTAAAACAAAGCTCGGTCGCGATTTGGAAAATAAATTCGACGAGGAGATAGACCGCGTAGAGGGACTCGCACGAAAAGAAAAGTCAACAGAACTTTATGCTCGTCCATTTGCAAAAATTGAGGCAGAGTTTCAGGACCATCTTGACGAGGCGCGACTATGGATGAAGCGCTACCCAAATGATCGCGATACGGCAATGATTGAGGCACAAAAAATTCATCCAGTAAATGAAAAAATCGAAATCATTTAGGGTCAGATGAATGCGGATCCAAAGAAAGATCGCTCCCTAACAGGAAAACTGGGAGCCATAAGAATGGCCGAGATAATCGGTTGTTCTGGCGCGCACCAAGATAAGAATGGGAAATGGAACCCTTGCGCAACACCTGAAGAACTTGACCGACTTTCAAATGCTGCTGAACCACAGCGAAGAAAAACTGCTCTCAGCGAAGTTGAGGACTGGCAAAAATCCCGTTCCCTCAAAGGCAAAAAGAAAAAGAAAAAAGAGTGGCTCAATCTAAGAACTCGTGGTATTTACGGATTTGAAAACACCTCAGACGGTGGCATTGTCTCATCAGCAACCCCATCCGGTATTGGAAGTGGCATTAAATCTGATTATTTTAGTGACGGAGAAAAGGGTGTCAATCCTTTCTCGCCAAGAGACAATGACGTCGATGTGTTCACGGACATTGAATCAGCGCGAGCAAGATCACGCCAACTTGGTTGCATTGGTGTAAGTAGGCGTATTTCAAAAACTGGTAGAACAGTTTGGATGCCATGCACAAACATGACAGACTATTCTCGCCTCACCGGAAGCACTGCGCTGGGAAGAAGGCATCAGCAAGAGTCGTTAAACCGTCGTATCAGAACTGTTCTGCGTGATGATCTAACAAAACTAAGAAGAAAAAAATCATTGTTTGAAGAACTTCACGATCATATAGATATTGAACAGGTCAAAGAAAAATCTATAGGCAGAAGAATATCCGGCATTAGTCGAATGACTGCGAATTTCGATCCAAATGCAGAAGACGGAGATGGCGACGGACTTGTACAAGAGCAAACACCATTTGAACGACCAGCAACACCAAAACCAGAAGCTTCACTGCCCAACGAGTCAGTACCGGTAGCACCAAAGAAGCCAACCATTGATGAGGCCATCGCAGAACAAAACAAGCGAATTAAAAGAAAAACCCAAATCGATTGGGCAAGGGGAAATCGCGGTCTATACGTTGTTCGCGCAATTGTTGAAAAACATGAAAAGGACCCGAACAGTCTTACTGAAAATGATTGGAAAAAACTTGATAATGCATTCAAGAAATTTGGTCCTGGTAGTGGACGTGGATCGCGATCATCGCGTAGGGGAATGCGTTCAGAAAGATACATCGGTCCACCAGACGTTGGTGGGAAAGCGATGGGTTCAATAATTCTGAGTCGGGTTAAAGAAAAATTCAGAGGGAAACCAGCAGGGGAGAGAACTCATTACGCAATCGCTGGAGCACCCGGAATGGGTAAATCAACCCTTGTTGAATATCTCCAGAAGATTGGAGAAATACCCAAAAACGATGAGGCAGCGCATGTTGATCCTGATTTCATAAAACAAGGTTTAAGGGGTTATGCGGGCGGAAGAGGCGCTGGGGATGTACATATCGAATCAGCAAACTCTGCAACAAGAGTGGTTGATGACGCCGTAACAGAAGGTATGGACGTGATCACCGAAGGCACAGGACAGCGGATGCGCTACTACAGATCGATTAGAGACCGTGGTTACAATAACGTTGGACACTGGGCATATACCCCACCATCAACGGCAATTGATCGCCTTCGTGCAAGAAAAGCACAGGATAAAAGGACCATATCCGAGCACATTACGCCAGATGTCCATAGAGCAACATATGGCCTAGTTACTGGGTATTTAAAGGATGGGACCCTTCAGGAATTCCACCTATGGGATACAGATGTGCCAAAAGATTCTGCTCCTAAAAAAATTGCAGAAGTTGTCAAAGGTGTTTTAACCGTCCACGATAAGGATAAATTTGTTTCTTGGGCTGATGGCGGTCTTGGAAGATCTGGTATCGACAACCTGAGCTATTGGCAAAAAAACTTTGCTAAAAAACAATAACAATTTACACACTTTTGTACGAAACTATTAAGGTTCCACTAAAAGGCGTAAATCAGTGATACTTTTGTATCAGCGGTTGGGTGCTTACCTAAGCCACTTCATCCCATAAAAAAATCCAATTCAGGAGATTACCCAACATGTCAGTAGACAAGTCAAGAGTAAACGAGCTGCAAGGCGCGCTTCGTCAGAAGATGGCGGACAACAAGGCAATTGCAGATTCGTTCAAAGTGGAAGACGGCACAGTTGTCGTCAACGCAGAACAGAAGTCGGCTTTCGACCGCAACATGGCAGACATCAAGGAAATCAAGTCCTTGATCGAAGGCCTTGAGTCGTTCGAAAAGGTTGAGGCCTGGGGCAGCGAACAAGCTTCCGATTCAGTTGCAGCACAAGTTGCAGCAGCTGCTGCTGGTCAGCCAGCATTCGGTTACAGCCAGAAAGAACTCCGCACCATTGGTGAGCAGTTCCTTGAGTCAGCTGAGTTCAAGGCCCTTAACGGTGGCCGTAACGGCGCAAACATGCCAGCACCATTTGAAGTGAAGGCATCTTTCACCGCAGGTTACAGCGTCAAGGACGTGTACTCGGCACTGCCAACCGGTTTCCCAACTCAGTTCGGCACCGTTCAGCGTGATCCAATCATCGTCCCACCAATGCGTACAAAGCGTGTTCGTGACCTTTTCCCAACCCGCACCACAACTGCTGCAATCATTGAGTACTTCCGCGTAAGCGGCTTTACTCGCAACGCAGCAATGGTCGCTGAGAGAAGCGGTTCCGGATCTGCTGCAGTGTTCGCTGCCAAGCCACAGTCAAGCATGACCTTCGAAGGTGTTCAGACATCGACGAAGACCCTTGCTCACTGGGAAGCTGCACACAGAAACGTTCTCGCAGATGAGCCACAGTTGCGCTCCATCATCGACAACGAGCTCATGTACGGCCTTCGCCTCCAGGAAGATTACCAAATCCTCCAGGGTGATGGCACCGGCGAAAACCTCACCGGAATCCTTGAGACCACCGGCATTCAGACCTACAACTGGTCTGATGGTGCAACCGCACCTGTTGCCGACAACAAGGCTGACGCAATCCGTCGTGCGGCAACCCTCTCGTTCCTCGCATACTACGAGCCATCTGGCGTCGTAATGCACCCGAACGACTGGGAAGACATCGAACTAGCAAAGGACGAGTACGGTCAGTACCTCGTCGCTGTTTCGGTGGCCCTCGGTGGTGAGCCAAAGGTCTGGCGCTTGCCAATCGTCGAAACCCCTGCAATGCCAGAAGGCAAAGCACTCGTCGGTTCATTCGGCCAGGGCGCACAGCTCTACGACCGCGAGTCCGCAAGCATCCGTATCTCGGAACAGCATGCTGACTTCTTTATCCGCAACGCAATCGTCATCTTGGCCGAGCAGCGTCTCGCCCTTGCTGTCAAGCGTCCAGAGTCGTTCGTTGAAGTAACCTTTGACAACGCCCCTGCGTGATAAATAAACGCAAGTAGTAAAAATCCCCGCTCCCGCCGAGAGGTTGGAGCGGGGATTTTGCTTTATATGGGATAATATTCAGTAGATATGAAACCAGAAGACGATGAAGAGTACGTCAGCGAATACACTCGTTTCTTGAAAAACTCCAGAGGCGTCCCTGACGATTTCCAGAACTGGATCGAAGATCTGCATGGAAGCGCTCTAAGAAAACCAAAGAAAAAAAACACACGAAGGCAACAGCCGGAGGAAGAACAATGACACCAATGGGCGACATCCTTGAGCCAGGCAACGAAGAGCGACTTCGACTGCTCATGGAAAAGTACGACAAAATGGCACAAGATGCAATTGACGCAGAAAACGAAATTCAACGCGAACTTGAAGAAGAAGCCAAACAGCGAGCCGCGAAATAAGTGAGCCATGGAAAGTCAAAGATTCTGGTATGGGGCAACAGTCCTAAAAGTTATCGATGGTGACACCATTGAGCTGATGATTGACCTTGGATTTAATATCCACCATAAAATACGTGTTCGTCTTTATGGGGTCAATACACCAGAATCAAGAACAAAAGACCTTAAAGAAAAAGAAATGGGTCTGAAGGCAAAGAGCTTTACCGAAGACTGGCTAACGCGCCATAAGTGGGTATTTGTTAACACAATCCCGGATAAAAACGACAAGTACGGCCGAATCCTTGCAAAAGTATTTAGCTCTGACAATATCAATGATCCATCTACGGCATGTCTAAACAAGGACATAATTGAATCTGGTTATGCCAGAGAGTATTACGGGATTGGCGATAAAACATGGGAGGAATTCAAGTCAAAATGAAACGTGAACTTTTAACAAACGTGTTGCTAAGAATACTTGCAACCTTTGCTGCATCAGGCTTAGGCGTTATCGGTGCAGGAACTATCGCTGGTGTTCCAGTGCTCAAAGCTGTCTTTATGGCTGGAATTGCAGGGGTTGCAGTAGTGATTGAAGGCCTCTCGCGTGCATTCCTTGAAGACGGGAAACTATCAACTTCCGAAATCAATGATGTCTTCAACAAGGTCGATAAGAAGGCTCCGGCAAAGGAAAATGATGCCCGGTAGCCACGAAAAGTCTGAGTGCCAATGTGCATATTGCAGTTGTGAAACTTGGTGCGCAAACGATTGTCCTTGCGCCGAATTGATGGGTGCCAGTGCATGTACAAGCCAACACGATTAATCAAGCTGCTACCAATCATGCTGATTGTAGTTTCAGCCTGCGGTTATGACGGTCATTATCGCTATTCATGTCAAGACCCAGACAATTGGGGCTCAAAGGAGTGTGAACCACCAGCATGCGAAGTAGATGGGAATTGCACAAAAACACTGCTTGGTTTCGACCCAACAGAAACAACCGTCGAAAACGACGTAACAGAGGAGACAGTTCTACCATGAAAAAACGCCTTACTCCACAAGAACTTGACGCAAGACTTAAGTTTGTCGTCGGATGCGTTATGGCCGGAGTGCTGACAATAACAACTGTTGGAGTCCTGTATGCCCTCGTATTTGTGACACAGCCAATTGGAGCACAAGCAGAAAACGACAAAATGTTTTTCAGTGTTTTATCAAGCGTTGCCACATTTATAACTGGAACATTGGCAGGTCTAATGATTTCTACTGGAAGAAATTCAAAAGAGGATAAGAACGAAGAGGAATCACCGGATAATCAAGCTGGTGTATAACAACCGCAGTGCATTCTTTTGCCAAAGACAGCGGACCGTCTTCAGACAGACTGAACCATATATACAGGCAGAACATATATAAGGACTCTGATTTCGTAACCATTGATGACTGTAAACGAATAATTAATCGTTTTGCAGACCATGAACACATGTATATAGGTGGATACGAAAGAAATAGGCCAACCTGGTATTCGAATATATTTCGGAAAACAACTGAATTACCAATTGTTGCTGAATATACGGAAAAAGCACGAATTATTGCCCAGGCAAGATTCGGTCGATCATTATGCACATATGACGAGCCGACGCTGAGGATACTCACCCCAGATAACGCACCAAAGCATGACACCGGATACTTCCTTGATCACTGCGACTCAGAAGTTGAACGAGACGGTTTTGTAGATATGTCCCAAAACTACATACCGCATAAACCGCTAAGCGTCCCATTGCTTTACGAGGTGACGCTGCTTGTTTACCTAAACGGCGACTTTGAAGGTGGTGAGCTAGTTTTCCCCGACTACGACTTGACAATAAAACCAGAAGCGGGAGACCTTCTTATGTTTCCGAGCGGACATCAATACAGGCATTGGGTAACACCGGTAACCAGCGGTACTAGATATTATTTCAGTGCATTTTTTAGCACACCAAAAATACGTTCGCTATTCAACTCTTCTCTGTTTTATTCAAACAGTATTTAACCAAAATTTGAATAAGTAATTATGTTCCCGTCACAGAACTCTGCTGGCGGCATGTTGCTCCTGACCATGCATCTCATCAACCAGCGGTCTGTGCCATCGTATCTGGCAACAAAATGCTTTCTGCCGTGGATAGTTACTCTGTTATCCATAATTGCAAGTTGCCCCTCACGAAGAGTGAATTCTTTGACATTTGAAGCAACTATTTTCTTCAACTCATTTAACGCTAAATCCGCGGTGTAGTTTTCGCCGCTCATAACAGAGCTGTCAAAACGGAGATTTACATAACCGTTTTCATCGTTGTAGAGGACGGATGTTTTTACTTGTGCATCGCTTTCCCCGTGCATCCTGAAACTTTTATCTATGGTTGTAAAAAACTGTTCTTTCATTAGTTCAATAACAACCTCTGGCTCAATGTTGCCGAGTATGTCCTCTAGGCACGCATATGTTGTCGGCGCAGACTTATCGCCACGTAGACAAAGAAGCATTACATAATCAGGTCGATATGGGTGAAAACACGTCTCCGTATGAAGCTCTAAATCTACTTTGGACGAAGAAGATATCTGGTCAGTCTCCATTGTCCGGATCGGAAATATGTGCTGGATTAGTCGACCATTCTGTTCCTGGCTGTACGCCACAGGATTGCCTAGTTGGGTTGCATAATCCAACAGCGACGATTCAGCAATATCCATGGCTGGAACAGAATCAATTGCTTTCGGCGTTGGTGGCACTTCGCCAATTTCTATGTCGTCAATTATCTGCACTGTCATAGCAATTATCTTATAGGCACAATTTTGGCGCGCCGGGTAGGAATCGAACCTACAACCTACAGATTAGAAGTCTGTTGCTCTATCCGATTGAGCTACCGGCGCATAGGCCGATACTACAACTCTCCGACAGTGGTGGATGAACGATACTTGCCCAAAAGGCTTGCCAGTGCTTCGTCTGGGGTCTTCCCAACTCCATAAATGATCTGAGATTGTTCAGTGAATAATTCAATCGCCCCATCGTCATCGCCAAAAAAATAATCATCCAACACTTCTCTGTCGATGTCGTCGTAATCGGCAAAGGCAACCCACTCTCCACCTTCGTAGACGCCACCGTACCTTGATTGACGTATTACGACTGGATATAAATCAGTCATCACCATGCTTGAATTTAGCATCTTCGGACTTTAACTTTCCGGCCCTGAGCAGTAGCCGTTCTTTCAGAATTCGCCGTCTCGCGACCTCTCGCAGTGACAGTAAACCACTCCTTGTAATAGAGTACATTTCAACCCCTTCATGCAGTTGCAATTCAAGAAGGCCCTTTGATACAAGAAATGCAAAATCAATGTTTATATTTGTTGTAAATTTTCGTTTGTTTAATTGAAATTCTTTGTATTGTTTTTTGGATATGGGGCCTTTCTTCATGCGCGCATAAGCAAGAATGATGTACGGCTTTCCACCAAGCAAAATTGGAATAGTGTCCCTACCACTATTTTCTGCCAAATTAGTCCTTCTTTTCTGCCCTCAATCGCTTGTACATTTGCAAAGCAACCGTCTTTTTGTAAATTGAATTGTCGTCACTATACCCATGGTTCACAAGGGAAACAAACAAAGCATCTGAAAGTTTCTTTTCTTCTTCAAGTTGTTTTTCCAAACGGACAATTTCCTCAGCAGCTTCAGTCTCTGCTGGAGAAGGCGCATATAAACCAAGAATCCGTTTTACAACATGTGACTTAGATTCGTAGCTAGTTGATTCCTGCGTCATTTGATTGGGCATGCACCAGTAGCGCAGTTATCAAGGTCCAAGTCACCGTTGAAAATAGTCTGGACTAGCGGAACGCTCTTGTCAATTTTTGACAGCTGTTTTTCATACTCTTCCTTGGTGCACTCCTCATATGGGGGCAATGGGAAGTTGTGATCTGCGTGCAGGAGGAAAGATACGGACTTAACGCTCTTATCGTAGTTCTTCTCCAGCCATGCCTGGATATCGGCAAGCTCTTCCTTGCGGTAATACACGGTCACAGAAACAGCATTATCTGCCCACTCCGTCTGCATCCGCTTAACCCATTCCAGCTGTTCTACAGCTGTCATATCGGCCGCAAGAACAGAACCCTCTGGTGACATGCAGGGGAAATCAACAACGTATCGTGTGTGATCCTCACGGCCGTCAATTCCGATGTCCCATTGAACCTTGTACCCACGCTTGCGACATGCGTCTACCAATGGATCCGAAGAACCAAAACGAACGCGTCGGATGTAGTACTTAGCATAAGCGGGATGGATTCCTGGGGTCACACCAGGCAGAAGCGAAAGAGTCCCTGATGGCTGAACCGTTGTCAAGCGAACCGACTTGGGCATGCCGTTTGATTTAGAGAACTGCTCATCGAAGGCTTCAAGGTATTCGTAGGCAGAAGGAAGCCATGACAACTGCTCTTCCGTGCACTGCAGAATTCCCGTTACGGACTGACCAAGTCGTGCATTCTTATTTACGACATTAGTCGTCTTCTCGTATGGGTATTCCATGCGAGTGATTTGCTTCTGCGTCTTATACAACAGGGCTGAAATTTCCATGAACTGTTCCAGTGATTCAACATTCGGCAAGAAGATGGTTGCGAGGTTGCAAGACTCACCATCTGCAAGAGCAATTTCTGCACATGGGTTAAAACCTTCAATCGAATTGTCGGGCTTGACTTCACCAAGACGGCCGTATTTGCGAGCAAGGCGACGGTTCAGGAGGCCGTATGGCTCGCCAGTTCCGTCATACCCCTTCCACAACTCTGGCATTATTTCGTCGTAATAATCTGCGTAGATTGAGTTGTTGGAATTTGCGCGCCATGCTGGGACATTGCCAGATGCCCAGTTCTTTGCACGAATAAACAAAACGTCATCAGGATCACCCATCGCAATCTGTGCAGAACGACGTGACGAACCAGAGACAACGATACGTCCGATGATATTGCAAATGTCAAGAACATCGATTGAGCGAAGCTTCTTTCCCTCACGATTCTGCATCACCTTGCATATGTCTGCGATTCCGTCAATGAGCGCGCCAGGACCGGATGCGGTACCACCAAATGTCTTCAAAGGAGCGCCATATTCACGAATGAGAATTGTTGAATACGAAAAAGACTTACCTGTATCAAAGTACGACTTCAGCACCGCATGGAGAAGTCGCTTCCACCCCTGACGCGAATCTGGAACAATGATGTCCGCATCGTTTGACCGCTCATGCGTAATGTTTACACCAGTTTTTACTTTTGGTAGTTCGTGGATCTTTGAACGCTCAACAGAAAAACCAACACCGCCACCAAGCATGAGGTATTCGAACAAAAGTTCAAAATCTTCTATTTTTTCAATGTTTGTGAAGTAGCAGTTATTGAGTGATGTCGCATTAAATTTCTGGACAAGCGGAGTACCAAGCTGCCACAGTGAACGACCAGAAAAAGAACAACGAAGATTAAAGCAGTGGTCAAACAGTTTTTCAGCTTCTTCTTTCGTGTAACCAGCACCAATTTCTTGTGCACCATTAATGACACGTTGAAGTGTTTCTACCCATGTTTCGGTATTGCCGTCATCTTTTTTGCGACTATATGTGCGAAGAAAAACTATTTCTCCGAGGCCATTGAAACCCCAAGGGGCTTGTTTTAGGGTATAAGAATCCACAAATGCTTGGTCTAAAATTGTCATAACTGCCCGTTTCAGGTGTAATTGGTGAGTAGGTAATTCTACCCTAGCGGAAAATACAGAAAGCGTCTAAAGAAGACCTAACTTTTCTGCTTCCTCAATTGAAATCATTTTTCCTTTTCGGTGAACAATTATTTTTGTTTTCACGCCTTGAACAATTTCAACTTCTTCAAGAATGTCTTCTTTTACCTGGAAAGTTGTTACTTGTTTTGGATCGTCGTTTGTTTTGAAACCAGAAATATGTGTTGGTGATTCAGATTCACCAACACAATCACCTGTTGGGTGCCCACACACCGGGCATGGTTGTCTGTCCGCAGAACTAAACCTATAACCCATCGAACCAACTGCGTTGTTATAAAAGACCACAACCAATTATACATCACTATGTTTTATGACAATTATTCACAGTGTTATCCACAGGGTGATTCGTAATATATGCTTTTTATATGACCGTTACTCGTGAGACATATAAAGAATTTATTGGAAGAGTGAGTTTCGGCGATATCGACCCAATCGTCAAAGCACCAGAAACAGACTTTGAGGCGGTAGATCATTTTGTCAAAAATAACAGCGACGTTATTTTTACCTGGGACTACTCATTAATAAGACCTCAATTAAAAAAACTTTATGAAAAAGCTAAAAATAATCAATGGAACGGCGAAGTTGATTTGGACTGGTCAACCAACGTTGATGTTGAAAAATCAGTAATTGAGGATTACCAAAATTTTGGATCAAGCCGAGAGATGTCGGTATACACCGGAAGCCCTGTGGAAAAATGGGGAGATCTGGAGTGGTTGGAATTTGGTGTTAATAGTCGTAGGTGGCTTATTTCCCAATTCATCCATGGAGAACAGGCGGCAATGATGTGTGCTGCGAAACTCACACAAACATGCCCGTGGTATGAAGGCAAACTGTACGCATCAACTCAAGTAATGGACGAGGCGCGCCATGTGGAAGTGTTTGCTAAATATGGCAAAGATAAGCTTGGCGGAACCCTTCCATTCAACTGGCATATTCAAAGCCTTGTCGACGACACAATTGCAGATAATCGCTGGGACATGACATACCTCGGAATGCAAATCATGGTTGAGGGTCTCGGCCTTGCATCTATGGCCTATACGCGAGAACTAACAAACGAACCTCTTCTCAAACAGCTATTGCGTAACGTAATGGCAGATGAGGCTAGGCACATATCTTTTGGAGTTATATCCCTCAAGGAGATTTATGCTGAAATGAGCGACTCGGAAATCATGGAGCGCCAGCAATTCGCCTACGAAGCAAGCGTAAAGCTTGGAGAGCGAATGCTCCAGCAAGAAGTCTATGAAAAAATGGGTATCAAAACAAAAGATATTGCCCCATATCTGCTTAAAGACCCAGCACAGGCTTGGATCAGAAAAATGCTTGCGGCAAAGATTGTCCCCAATGTCAGCAAACTTGGCCTATTGGATAGAAACGGTGGCTGGCTGAGGAAAAAGTTTGAGGAAATGGGCACGATAGAATTTGAGCACCTCGGTGATTCCGAAGAAGAATTTTCCGCGTTTGTTCACAGTTACTAGTATATTCGTCGCATGGCGACACCTGACGATTTTAAAGTAAGCGACGTCTACGAATACAAAAACCCAGAAGATTTAAAGCGATACTACGACGACTGGGCGCATGCCTACAACGATTATTGCGAAACAGTCAAGTACACACTGCCTCAGGCGGTATCAAAAGCGTTTGCCAGCAAGTTCAAACATGATTTTGGGTGGATTATCGATATCGGATGCGGTACTGGTTTGGTCGGAAAGCACTTGCGCACACTGATTCCATATATAGACATACACGGAGTAGACCTATCCCCCGAAATGGTGAAGATTGCCATGTCGACAAATAGCTACCAATGGTGTTCGGTTATGAACATAAAAGACCGAAGCCAAATAAAGAGTGGACGGCTCTACGACGGAATGATAAGTGCTGGAACATTCACCCTTGGCCATCTTGACCCATCAGACCTTGAGGCTACATTTCGTCTGCTACAGCCAGGTGCGCTTGTTTCTTTGTCTATAAAGAAAGACCATTATTTTAATGAACTTTTTGAAGAAAACTTTATTAAATGGAGCCAAATAAAATTAATCAATAATTTAGAAGTCACAGAAACAAATGGCTACAATAGCGACTACGAAGCAGCTAACCAAATAGTCACATTCTTTATAAATAAATAATTTTAATGTTGCGATTGATGTAAATAAGGGGTAATGTCTGGGTATGAGAAAAACACTTACAGCACTCGCCATTGGCTCCATCATCCTTGCCGGATGTGGGAAAGAAACAGTCCGCGAAGTTCTTGTAACAGCACCACCAGTGGCTGTAACAGAAGCACCAGAAACCGACATCAACAAATTTGATGCCTACCTTGAACTGCTCTACAACGAATCGGCACAGGCTCGCACATGGCTTGAGTCAGATCTGCTTGAACTCGGTACAACCGTGTGCGAAGTGTTTGACCAGGGTGGAACAATTGACGGTGTGATCAATATCTTTACCAAAAACTCCACCGGCAAGTACGACGATGAACTTTATTCCGCCGTTATTGCTGGTTCGGTCATTTATCTTTGCCCTGAATGGGCAGATTACGTTCAGAGCCAACTGAACTAATGAAGCGAATACAGGTTCGAATATCGGCTTAGGCCGTGTTCGCCCCTGTATCGGCTCACTCTTATAAGGTGTAGAAACCGTAGCGGTCCACGTTGGTTCAATTCCAACCAGGGGCACAAGGAGGGGTTATGAATGAACTGTCTACTCAGATAAATGCACTACGCAAAAAAATACAGCCGCCGTACTATCAAACAATCGATGTTGATGAAGGCTGGTACCAACTGGTCATTGATTGCGACGCAGAGTTATCAGCCATTGACCCCAAATACGATCTTCAACAGGTAAAAGAAAAGTTTGGTGGCTTGAGGTTTTATTTCCAGCCGTCCGACCCTAGCCTTCGTGAACAAATGGACACAGTGGTTTCCAGGTATGAAGAAATAGCAAGCAGAACATGCGAAGCAACCGGGCGAGAAGGTGTGCTCATGAAGTCGATTGGGAATTGGTACAAAACCCTGAATCCAGAATACGCCGCAAATACGCTTCATTATGCAAAATACTCAGTTGTAGAAAAGGGCCTGTAGCTCAGTGGTCAGAGCAGGGGACTCATAATCCCTTGGTCGTGGGTTCAATCCCCACCGGGCCCACAAAAGGAGAGAACAATGGATAGACGAAAATTTATCAAGTTCGGTGGTTTGGTGTCTGCCGGAACAGCAGTTGTTGGTGTTTCAAAAGCAAAGGAAACACCAGAGGAAATACCGCATTTCGAAGAGGGGCAAATACTCACCAGTAAGCAACTCAACGCACTAGTGGATCGAATTAATGAATTGAGCAAACGCGCATGACATACGCGCCTTTAGCTCAGCCGGTAGAGCAGCGGACTTTTAATCCGTTGGTCCTGGGTTCGAACCCCAGAGGGCGCACGAAGACAACAGCGTGTTCCACTAACAGGTGGGGAACGCAAATGATGATACATAGCACGTGGGACCCATATCTCCTGGCATCACTGTTGTCTTTTCTTTCTAACGATAAAATATAGAAGAGGAACAAAATGAAAAATCAAGAAGAAAAGCGTGGCGGCTCAATGAAGGACGTCAAAAAAGATATTCTTCGTAGGCAAATTGAGTTGCTTGAAAAAAAGTGCGAATACCTTGAGCAAACAATCCATGCTCAAAAATCTGAGCTAGATAAATGGGATGATATCGGAAGTCGAATAGTAATGATTTCCGAAATGCTTGAAGGGGCAAAGAACAAGAAAATACTTCGGGCTGTCGCAAAACTCCGCAAACACTCCCCACTGCTTGTAGCAAATATTGAACACGTTGTGGAATCCGTCAAGGATCACGTAGATTTTGTTAGTGACTACCTGGACTGAACTATGCAAACATTTGTTCCATATCAATCCTTTGATAAATCAGCTGCAGTTCTTGACTATCGACGGTTGGGGAAGCAGCGTGTAGAGACTCTTCAAATATTGAACAGTCTTTTAGGAATCGGTAAAGCGGGATGGAAAAACCACCCGGCTACAAAAATGTGGCAGGGACATGAACATGGTCTGTCTGCATATGGTATTGCAATTTGTAAGGCATGGATTGCGAAGGGATACAACGATACTGTTTTAGAAAAGATCAGTAATCTTGTTGAGCCAGATGATTCAGATCTCCCATCGTGGTGGGGAAACGAATTGGTTCATGCGAGCCACAGGGCAAATCTGTTGCGCAAATTCCCAGAGCATTACAGCCAATATGGTTGGGGAGAAGATCCAGATACTCCCTATTTTTGGCCAGTCTAAAGTTCCTGAACGTGAAAACCGTTTTTTGTTATAACTTCAACCAACCAGTCAAATTGTTCATCTGAAATATCTCCAGCATCCTCGGCTTCTTGGGCGAGAATGTTCTCAAACATCTTGACGTAAAGGGATTCTCTTAGCTGGGACTCCGATCCACTTGTACATGGCCTCAGTGTTGACCATACGATATTTCTTCCTAGTTCATATCTGTATGGCATTGAAACAAGGGATGTTTCTATAAGCCCATTTAGCGGATTTATTTCAGAATGGACAATGGCTAGACATTCGCTAACGTTTTTGGGGTCATCGATAAAGGCTTTTGATAAGTCTTTATCCTTTGTTGCTGTTGGATCAAATGAATGGTATCCCTCGGCCAGAAAGGTAAGCGCTGTAACCCCCCAATATTGCCTAAGGGCAACACAAAGCGCACTGGACCTCTGAAATCTTTCAATTGGTAAGTCCCTCATAAATTGCTTATCTAATTGACAAACCACAGCCAGGTACTCGCCTTGCCACCCAAAAAAATTAAAAGATAGCTCCTCGCCTATCCCAAATTCCTTAACACAAAGGGTTTTTGCCATCTGGGCAGACGATGCGCACAGGGCTATTTTCCCCATCGAATCGTCATAAATATCTTCCACGTAAAAACACTAGTACGAAAAGGCTATTTTCAGGCGATAGTTCCACTACGGACAAAAACCGTTGACTAGTGTTTTGACCATGGCAACAAAAAAGCAAGCACCAGCAAAAAAGAAGGCAGCCCCAAAGCCAAAGGCTAAGGCTCCAGCAAAGAAGGCGGCGGCACGAAAAGTGACCTCCAAGACCACGACCGTGGTTAAGAAGGCACCGGCAAAGATCGTCGACGACGCAGTTCGTGCAGTGTCAAACGTGGCAACGCAGGCAGAGGTTAAAGAAGTGGCTAACGCTCTTCAGAAGACCACTCTTGGCAAGCGCGTGATCAACTGGTTCAAGTCACTCTCTGCATAGCATTCTGCATTGGTCATATACAATTGACCTGTGAGGAAGCAATATATTGAGCAGGCCGCTGAGCTGATCGGCGTAGACCCACAAGAAGTTACCCCTGCACATGCATACAGGATCCTCAAAGACCTTGTCCTGGATGAGGGCGACTTCACAATAATCAAGGCAAAAAAAGCCAAGAAGACGGGTAAGTGACATGGATCAAACATGGGGAACATACACAGGTGAAATAAAAGGAATAGTGTTTCTCACCAAAGCAGCTGAATCCTGCCCTCCAGCGACTCAGGATATTGCCGTCAATTTGCGCAACCGCAAAAAAGCAATCGATACGGCAATGTATGGTCCGGTAAATCCAAACGAGCCAAACGAAGAATATTGGGCAAAATTAGCTAAAGAATGGGACATCAATCCAAATGAAGCAAAAAAGCAGCGCTGTGGTAATTGCATTATGTTTATTCGCTCTCCTCGCATGGTCTCGTGCATCGAAGGGGCGCTCGGCAATGAAAAAGGCAACGACGCTATGGACATTGTCGACGCTGGACAGCTCGGGTATTGCGAAGCATTCGACTTCAAGTGTGCCGCAAAACGCACCTGTCGCGCGTGGGTAGTTGGTGGACCAACCACCACTGACAAAAAAGAAAAAGAGTAATTACAACTTGTGCAATTTAGCTACATTGCTGACAGCAACTATACCGGACGCCTAAATAGTCTTTATAAACAAAAGATATTTATAACCCACAATTTCATACCGGATAGTGTTTGCAAAGAAGTAATAGATACTTGCAAATCAAAAGAAACTCTTCATTCATACGGCTCAAATTTAAATGAGCCAACAGAATTCGCCCAGATATACACATCACAATTCGCGCTTAATTCAATATCAACGTATATCAATGATTCCGTCCAACTAGCAATGGCTAGATATGGTCGATCATTTATGGTTATGGAAGAGCCAAGCATAAGGCTTTTACCGCCACTTCTAAAACCGCAATCAGGTAGGGGATATCTACAGCTCCACTCCGACGGCGAAGTGCAAAATGAAAACAATGTAGAAAGTTCAGGACTCCATGAAATATCCGTTTTGTTCTATTTCAATGATGATTTCGTTGGCGGAGAAATAGAGTTTCCTGATTACGACCTAGTCGTTACTCCTGCGACAGGGATGATGCTGATGTTCCCAAGTGGTCACCAATATAAACACAGGGTGAGGGAAGTTGTTTCTGGGCAAAGAATATATTGCCCAATCTTTTTAACGCAACCAAAAATGGCAATGTTCCGTGAATACTCTACCGAGTAATATCTTTTTTTATTAAATCGTAATAAAATTCCGCCCAATGCAAGTGCCTATGCAACCCTGGATGTGGCCAAATAACCCCACCCCATGGGCACCCGGGATTGTTGTGGTAGTCATATGCGTAATCGAATATTTCAGAATCAGACTCATTTGAATGACACTGTTTTTTGTCCCAATTTTTCATTTTGTAATATTTTGACAATTGTTCCTTATTCGACACCTGTATTGAATATTCAAATTCCGGAGGGAAATCAATCCGCGTTGGATCTGGGTGATAGTTCATAAAATTCTCTTGAAGAAAGTATTCAAGTTCCACACTCAAGTTCGTAGACCACGTGCTCCAATAAAGTTTTATCCCGGTAGCCCAACAAAACGCCTCAAGCATTTTTATGTGGTCTAGATTCGTAAAATACGCTTGCTCCATCGGTATTATCTTCCCGTATTCGTACGGAGCAGATGCTGTAAACGAAACCTTTTTGTGGCTTAGGTAATAATCCTGCATGTGGTTGCCGAAAGAATCGCTGAACCACAGTCTTTCAAAATTCGCAAAATTACATACAACAATTTCGGGTATGTACTTATATGTGTTGATCAATGCAAAAAACGAAGAAATGCTTTTTGCAGCCGAAGCCCCACCGTACGCAAGATTGCCAACCACATAATCGCCATGTTCTGATAATTTTTGTTGGAGTAAATCAGACCAGCGTTTTTCCACCGGCAGGCCCTGCCCTATGGTTATTGAGCATCCAAGCGCAACAACATTTGGTTTTTCAGAAAAGTCAACAGATCTGAGACCATCGCGATTAAAAACGTAGTTATATTCGGGTCTTGCTATTTCAGACCATTCTGTCAACACATCTGTAGTGCACGACCAATCCCTTGATTGATCCCACTTATTTTCTCCGACCTGTCTTCCGGCCCAAATTTGGCTATCAGCACCAACCGGTCTGGGTCTTCCGGTATAAAGATTGAACAACATATTAATACGTCAATTTACTCTTTTTTACTTTTCGATATCTCTTTTTGTACTTGATCCAAAGTTTGATTGTTTTAAAAGCTCTCAACATGGTGGCTACTATATCAGTCATGATAATTATGGGAATCAATGCGTGCTCTCACGACGCGTCGGTTTCTGTTGTTGGGGATGGGGAAATCCTCTTTGCGTCACAGTCTGAAAGGTACAGTAAAACCAAAAATGACTGGTTCCTCAACGAGGAAATCATGGAGGAAGCTGCCTCTTTCGGTCAGCCGGATATTGTTGCGTACTACGAAAAACCGTATTTAAAGCAGCTACGAACGGCAATGTTTGGGGGTTTGTCATCCACGTTTGCAAACGTAAAAAAACATTCACCAAAATCAAAAATAATAAAACATTCACATCACTATTCACATGCCTGCGCCGGATATTTCACCAGCAGGTTTGACGACTGCGTGATAGTTGTTCTTGACTCAATAGGGGAATTTGAAACATCGACTATATGGATCGGTTCTGGAAATAACATTAAAAAGATCCATTCCCAGCATTACCCATTTAGTTTTGGTTTGTTTTATTCGGCATTCACGGCGTTTCTTGGTTTAAAACCCAATGAAGAAGAGTACATATTGATGGGTATGGCGGCTTTTGGCAACCCAAATAAGTACTTCAAAAAAATAGATGCCTTATTCCCCTCAATAACGCAACAAAATACTGCATTCCACTATGGGGTTGAAGGCTTTGATATTTCGCCAAACGAAAAGAACAAATATGACATTGCGGCAGCCGTGCAAAAAGTTTACGAAAAACGCTTGGTTGAATTCATGGTATTTGCTAAAGCAAAATCAAAAAAACACAACCTTGTATTTATGGGTGGATGCGCACTGAACTGCTCTGCAAACACAAAGCTCCTGGACATGTTTGAAAAAGTTTGGATAATGCCGAGTCCTGGTGATTCCGGGAGCAGCCTTGGTGCCGCCCTCGCATCGCATGGGAAACACATTAAATGGTCGGGTCCGTATCTTGGAAGGAACATAAAGGGCGACTATCCCGTAGATAAAATTATCCGGGAATTGCAGTCAAATAAAATTGCTGCAGTAGCATCCGGTAGGGCAGAATACGGTCCGCGAGCACTAGGAAACCGTAGCTTGTTTGCCGATCCACGTGACCCGAAAACCAAAGATCTTGTAAATCAGATAAAACAGCGTGAACCATTTAGGCCTTTTGCCCCAGTAGTGCTTGAATCGCAAGTGAACGAATGGTTCGACATAGACAGGCCAAGTCCATATATGCAGTATGCGGTTAAATGCAAAAAACCGCATCTCATTCCTGCTGTTGTTCATGAGGATGGAACATCAAGGGTCCAAACGGTAAACATCAGACAGCATCCGGGATTGTTCAAGTTGCTCACGGAATGGCAAAGGCATTCAAAAATACCCGTCTTGCTCAACACCAGCCTTAACATAAAAGGCCAGCCATTACTAAATGATCAGGCGGACGTGGTTCTGTGGAACACCATGAACAAAGTCAAGGTGTGTAGCTAGTTCTTTTCTTTTTGGCTCAACAAGGCCTTGAACTCAAGTTCACACAGGGCAGCAAATTCCTCTGCGTACTTATGCTGGAGAACAATTCCGGCACGGCGACGCGACTCTTGCTTCATCTGCACAACTGCGGCACGCTGCTGGCGCTCTTCTGCCGAAAGAGGCTTACGGCCCTTGGACAGACCCTTTTTCTTCAGCTTGTTATATTCGGACATAGTACTGTCTCCTGTTCTTTTGGTAGTAAATGAACAGACTTAAAGATAAGGCGTTTAGATAAAATAAACAACCCAAAGACCCAAAAAAATTTTTTATAAAATAGGGTTGTTTTTTGCCGGCATATTGGATAGGTTGATTATCACCTACAACCAAGGAGAGTTTATGGCAAGAAGTCATGGTTCATCCGAAGTCAAGCGTCTGTTCAAGGAAATGCAAAGGCTTGGCTTCAATGTTGAAAAGCTCAAGAATGGGGTGTTTAGCATCACCCCACCAGCAAGTATGGGTGATAAGCCTAAGTATAAGACTCACGGCACCCCAAAGTCCATTAAGGCGATCTACTCGGATTTTCGCCGGGTTTACGGTGTGGAACTGGATCCAAAATGGCGCGCCCAATGACTTTCTCAACGATTGGGTCATACCTGCAGTACTTGAACAGCCTCATCTATAAAGACCCCACTACTGAAATAACAGTGATGGAAGTAATAGACGCCCTTACTGCAATGAGTGTTAATGAACCAGAAATCGTCATCGACGGTGATGCCTTACGGAAATACTTCGGCAAACGCAAAGATTCTTAGATAAATCTTTCCAACAGTTCTGCTCCTATAAAATATATAGTTATAGGCTACAAAAGCCAAACTACAAGGAGCAAGATGAATACAAGAGAATCAAACGAAAGAGTATTCGTCCTAGACGAACACGGAGACGGCTCGGTTGTCTGGCACGCCTACTGGGACGGAGGCCTAACCCTACGCATCTACAGAGGCACAGTCGCAAATAACACGATAAACATGCAACACATCATGAACAGAAGTATTGCCCTCAACTTCGGCCTACCAGAAGCCGGAGTAAACGCCATCTTCAGAGAACTCGCACGAGGAGCAATAGCTGAAATCCACCAAAACGAAGAACTGCCACCAGTAACACAAAACAAGGATCTATTCAGCAACCGCCACCCAAACCCCAAATTCTGGGGCAAAGACGATTGGGTTGGATAAATCAAACCAAAAGAAATTGAACTTCATTTTGTGTCGTACGTGCGCCCACACAGCCACGCCACTACGAAAAAGTTCTCGCGGAGCCCCGTACGGGGACCGGATTTGCCCACCCCAAGCGCGTTGCGATGCCAGCGCCATGCGTAGGCGCGCCCATAGCCGTCATCGTCACGCACCGCATTCAGTCCACACCCTGTGGATAATGCTGTGTATGTAGGCATGTAATATTCACCATGTGACCAAGAAAACCAACCCCTCGTTTCAGCCTGATATCCCAAACCCACCACATAATCAAGGCTCAAACGTTAGGCAAGGCGATTTGCCAACACATCTCCAAGACACCCTCAAAAAACTTCGTGAAGAGGTTGCTCGTATTGAGTCCCAACGCCAAGCGATTGTTCAGCCAAACACTGACGATGCCAACGTTGATGTCATTGATTATGCGAATCGCTTTGACGATACAGATTCGCAATAGCAGTAGGCATTACTTGGCATAGCGTGTCTAGGCATTGACCTACAATGGTTCTATGCCATTCACTTATGAACCAGAGTATGACTATACGCATACTCGCAGTCGTCACGCAAGCAAGGCGTTGCTTGATGATGACGTAGAAGGCAAGGGCATAACGCTTGGTGGACTGAACGAACGCTTTGACCCTAACGCAATTGATGGCGATGGTGATGGTCTAGTACAAGAGGGCACTCCATATGAGAGACCCGCTACCCCTAGCACTGATGCCCTTCGTGCCGTAGGTGATATGCCATCGATGACCAACCCAAGCACCACGGGTGGCAGTACGGGTGACGATGCACCACCACAAGGCATACCTAGACCACGCATACCCGTAGACAGAGTACGCCCTCGTATCACAGTGGAGAAGCCGCGTCCACGCATATCGCTCACTGATCGCCTAAGACGTAGACCAAAGGTATCTGCTAAGCATCGTGACAAGTATGGTCATCCACAGCGTTTCGCTGGTATGTCACCTAGAGAGATAGCAGAGCGTGTTGTACCACGTACCCTAGACGAACACATCGCACTCATGGTAGAGGCACGCGTAGGCACGATGGAAAGTTACCTCATGCGCTTCCCGCATAGAGGGCAACAGGGGTACTTGGATTACAAGACGAAGTATAGGAATAGGCTTCGTAACGAATTCGATCTACTCTATAAATATAGGCGTGACATATTTGCTAGATGGAACACTCTCTCTGATGATGAGAAAAAAGAGTTTCTTGATAACCCTATGTATGTTGAGTACGACTACTCACCAGAAGCTGTTGATAAGGCGCGCAAGATAGTAGAGGCTGCGCTCAAGGAGTCACCAGCTTTCCGTTGGGCTGTTGATCATTTCGGTATGCCACCAGTAGCGATGCATACACAAGACGTATACAAAGGTAAGCCATGGAGAACCAAGTGGGGGGCTTTCCATTGGGGTGAAACAGAAACAATTGCGCTATCACCTTGGTGGATGGATCGCATTCAGGGTCGCACATGGGAACAGGGGGTGCACGTTCTACCGAATAACCTTCTTACCAATATTGACAATACTCCTGGCGGCGTTCTACGACACGAGTTTGGTCACTACATAGCGTGGTCGTATAAGAAGCGTGGCGACACGATATATGCAGACCGAGAAGATATGGACATGACGCAAGGTTGGATCACTCGTGATGACTTCATAAATAGCCTCAGCGGAAAAACCAAACCTCGGGTCTCAACTATGGCTGAAGCTCTTAGCAATGACGAACACTTTGTGAACTCCAGCTACGGACAACAAGATACTGACGAAATGTTTGCCGAAGCCGTATCTGCGTATCTCGCGCCGCGGTCAATGCGTCACTACATATCACCCGCACTAGAGCGTCAATTGGATCTCGTATTCGGTGCAAAAGGAGACGAGAAACCGTGGGAAGTAGAAGTTGATCGCGGTATGCGTTCTACGCGGCGCGCTGCTGATGCATCCCCTAAAGCGACGAAGCCGATGCTCCCGGATGACCCATCGATAATGGATTTTGATCGACCACTCAAGTTTGAGGTTGGCAAAACTTCTTCGGGTCAAAGAGCGTACCGATTCACCATGGGTGACTATACGTTCGATTGGACACCAGACGAGGACATGACACCCGCAGATGAACTGCGTAACGTTAAGCGCGCAGTGCAAGACCACTTCGCTACGAGCGTGATGAATGGCGTAGTGAAGACAGAAGGTAACGCATGGTTCAACAGACAGGTATCCGCGCTACTCTTTGGGTACGCGGTTAGCGAACCAAACTTCCGTCACTACGCGCACATAGGTAAATGGGACAGAGAGGGTTTCCCAGAGTTCGACGCGATTCTTACCGGATCTGTCGCGAAGCTAGATGACGACGCGAAGGATGAAGTGCAAGACGCGGTGAAGCGCGCCCTGGATGTTATGCAGGGTGTCGCAGATTCGGAAGTGAATACATACCCGATAAGACGCGTTGTTAACGATCCGGGCGATATGTTCGCAGTTGGTGATGTTGTGCCGATTCCGCTCACCAATTTCTATAACGCACTAGAACGACTGAAAGACGATGACGGCTGGACGGTCAATGGTCAAGTTGATACTGGAAAAGCGATATTAAGGGTAGAGGGACCGCACTATTCAGTAAGTGGTGGCGCGGAGAGCATCACGCAAGGTAACTTCCGCATAAAAGACATTCATGTCGACGAATTAGGCAACAAGATCATCGTTATGGAACAGGTTGACGTATTTAGCCCTAAGGATGGGGCGTTTAAGCTCGTTCCAACGGATGGACAGATTGCAATGCGCGAGCTTGGCTCAAAGTATCCTATAAACGTAGTTTCTCCAGAATAGGGAGCATATGACAATGAATAATGAAGATTTTGACTTTGAGATGCTTTTGCTCGTTGAGCAGCAACTCAAGATCGACGAAATGGCTGACGAAATCAAGTCGATTGAAGAATTCGAAGAAGAATCCCCATGGGAAGACTACGACATCGAAGACATATTCGGCTTGTACGACGAATACGATGCGAAATCGCTTACAAAGTGGTTCAAAGAGAAATGGGTTGATCTTTCGCGCCCGAAGCCGGGTGGCGGCTACGAGCCATGCGGAAGAGATGATGCAGGCGAAGGGAAATACCCAAAATGCGTTCCAGCAGCTCGCGCAGCGAAAATGTCTAAAGAAGACATTGAATCTGCTGTTCGTCGTAAGCGAAGGGCTGAATCAACAGAAGAGCGCGTTGATAAGAAGCCGATCTATGTCCCCACGGAAAAGAAAGAAGACGAATTCATCGATATTGATGGAAAGTCCGCGATTCCGACCAACTCCGAACTGTACGAGCGCGTAAAAGCAGAAGCAAAACGTAAGTTTGACGTATATCCATCCGCGTACGCGAACGCATGGCTTGTTCGTGAATACAAGCGACGTGGGGGCGGTTATAGGACGGAAAAAGAACTTGACTTTGACGAGATGAGCGAAAAGGGTGCGCGTCTCAAGGACCCAAAGGGTGGTCTAACTGCCGCAGGGCGTAAGTTCTTTAAGCGCACAGAAGGCGCAAACCTTAAGCCTGGTGTACGCGGTGCTGCCGATACGCCAGAAAAGATGCGACGAAAGGGTTCGTTCCTTACGCGCTTTTTCACCAATCCATCAGGACCAATGAAAGACGAAAAGGGTCGCTCAACACGACTTGCTTTGTCTGCAGCTGCATGGGGTGAACCGGTGCCACAGGATGCGTCAGACGCAGCAGCCCTTGCCGCAAAAGGTAGACGGATGCTAGAGCGTTACCAGAACGCTAAAAAGAAAGACTAGCGAGACGCGCGTTCGTACTGCTCGGACTTATACAGTTCGAAGTACAACTGATCGATACGACGAGCATAGTCACGTGAATCACCGTACTGTTCGTACCCATCAACGATGCCCATAAGCGCGTTATGCACGGCGATTGCCGCAACGAGTATTGCAAGAAGAATAAATAGAGAAATCATGCGCATCAGTATGGCAGCAAGCGCATTAAATGATTGCTACTTGTGAAAGTATCTCTAAATTAGATAGCTGCTATCGCAAACGCTCTCCACATACGAGACACTTTTCGGACCACGGATACGACTTTCGCTGATCCTTTGGATGCTGACAGACAAGCTTCTTGTGGGCTTCCTTGTTCAACAGATTGCGAATCCATTCGGAAACGGAAATTCCTTCGTTTTCTGCTACTGCCTTCCAATTCGCTTTCTCTTCGTCCGTGCAACGAATCAACTGTTGCGCACCAGCCGGTGCATCACCATCTTTAACCATCGTCCTGCGTGTTGGTTTTAGCGTTTCCGCAACCTTGTCCATGGCAGCGCGAATATTGCTTGCGTCAACATCTCCAATTGGCTGTACTTCGTCACTCATTTTCATTCTCCACGGTTTGTTCACTGGGCGAGATTTCCACGAGTTCGGCATCTACGATATCCACTTCGCTGTTCCCGATCAGTTCTTTTACAGTAGCAGCAGGCAACACTCCAGAAATACCCATCAATTCAAGAAGTTTGCGCGCTTCTGTTTCAGGGCTAAATGCAGATACCGGCGTAAGACCTTCAGTCCCAGCAAGGGTCGCTTTGACACCAACCTCGCCCTGAACGTCAAGTTTTACATTGACGCTTTGCTGTTCCATGCCAAGAAGCTTTGCTCTTCTATCCCCAATTAGAAGAACCTGCTGGATTGCCTTAAGATCAGGCTCATGGGTCACCTCAGTGCCGTCATCCATGATTTCCCTACGATGCTGCGTCATAGGCCATATAGCGGCTTGTAGCGCGTCTAAACGCTCCAATTCCATTCTCAGGACCTCTGGGTAGGCAAGAAGGGCTTCCCGGTTCATTTTCTCCAGTGTCCGTTGTACTGCTTTGTTCACAACGCTCGTTGAGAGATTGAATCTTCGTCCGATTTCGGCTACGGACACGCCTGCTTGGCGCATCTTGAAAATGCGCATATCTCTTTCGGATAGGAATTCTCTTGTAAGGGCTTTGCCGCCTGCGTCACTCATTGTTCACCTTCATAAACTCTAACACCTCAAACGGGAACCGTTGCCCACGTCGCATCTTCAACGGCCATGCACGCTCGTCACGCGCACCACGGAAATGTCGCACATCGTAGACATATGCCGCTCCAGCAGTAGGGTCTGGCTGTAAAGAGATTCCGAATTCGGGCCAACGCGACCACACCGCAGAGCCGAATGGACGTAAGTCCCGAGATGTGATCGACGTTCCCAGGGGCGCATGGTGCTCAATCCACATCGCGCACCCATAAATAGTGCGAATCGAATCAAGATACTTGGCGATCTCAATTGCTACAGACTCCGCAGTCTTACCACCGGGATCAACGAACGACTTATATAACGGTCCAATACATAGAAGCTCGGGTTTCACTTCTTCAATTGCACGCTCAAATATCGCACGGTCATCTTGCATCAACAAATTAAGACCGGATGGCTTGATCATCAGGTGTGCCAATGGGTTCTTGATGTAGTTCATCTTCAACGCCTCATGCATGATCTTGCGCGATGTTCTACGAATGATTCGTTCAGGGTTTTCTAGATCGATAGTAAGGGTTCGCACGGGTGTTATCTGTCGGAACGTGAATGGGTGCACGCCAGAGGCTGACAGGATTGCAACCTGTCGCGCAAGCATCGTCTTACCAACACCTTCAGCAGCAACCACGATTACTCGCTCTCCGCGTTCCAGTATTCCCGGGATAGCCCAATCGTAACTGTCCTGTTCGGCTTCCTTTAAGAATTCATTCCATACAACCAATCGACCAGCGTCAAGCGGTTCCTCAGCGAATGCGTTTCGTAATACGTTTCCAGTCTTTGCAACTTTCTGCGCATCAGATAGATCATCGTTCGTTAGTAACGCAAGCAAATCCTCAACTGCTTTTTGTGTAGCCGATTTAACCGACACTTCCTCGGCTGGCTCACCAGCATCAACTGGGATCATCGTTTGCCCCGCCTCTTCGATTGGGACAAGCTCATCCATCGTGTTGCCAGCAGTCAGATGGTCTGTTACGTCTTTATGTGTCTCTGATATCCATATCTGCGCATCACAACCAGCCTCTGATAGGGCGTTGTAGACGTTCTCTGCATGAATCCGTCCTGGCTCATCGTTGTCAGCAATGATCTCAATTATTCCGCCGGCAAGGGTTTCTGTATGAATGTCTAGCCATTTGTTGTTGCCAGCACCACCAGTCATGGTCGTAGCGACATAACCAAGTTTGATCAGCGTGTTCGCATCTTTTTCGCCTTCGACAACCCACACGGGTATTCCTGATGCGACAGCTTTTGCCACAGACGGGAGGTTGTACAAGACCTGATCGGGTCCTTGCTTTTCACCATCCACGTATTCCCACACCTTGTAGTTCCAGCCGCCCTCACCATCGGGTTTGCGCTGCCGAAACGACTTCTTGCCGTGCTGATTTATGAGGCGAACCTTTTGGAACAAGAGTTCACCGTTGACATCTACATAGTCATAGGTTTCAACCTCTGTCCACTTATCGGGTTCTTTGTTTTGTGCCTGCACTGGACTGGCAATTTTAGGTTGCCTCAGTTTTGGTGGAGGCGTAAATGTATTACTCCCATCCTTATCCCATAGATCCGCGACCTTTACCCCAATCGAATCACAAATCTCTGATACGGAACATCCTCCGGCTTTCTGACAAAACAGCAATACCTGATTTTCCTGTCCGATCCCCACAGAAAGGGATGGGTTCTCGTCATCGTTGCGACACGGACAACGGGCTTGCCAACCAGCCCCAGAAGGATGCACGGCATTAAGCCGTGACAACACATTCTCAACGTGAGCCGGGGCGTTATTGGGCATTTAGCTGCTTCATTTCTTTGCGCATCGAATATAGGTTCCGACCATCAAATGTGACGCGCAAATCACGCTTCAGCAACAACTTGCGTTCTCTACGTATGTAGTGGCGTTCAGCTTCTACTACACCGCCCCATATTCCCATTGGTTCCCACTCAAGTGAATAGTCAAGGCATGCTTCTTTAATTGAGCATTTTTCGCATATTCGTAATGCGCGCATTGTTGTCTCATTTAAGGCACGCTGTTCAGCATGGGTCATATTTGGTTCTTTGACCGGAAACCACCAATCAACTGGGTGTCCCTTACATGCACCGCCCTCGGGTGGATATGTAACGTCTTGCACTTGCTCTTCCACTGCGGGCCCCTTTCACTTTGCCAGTCCCGCAATCCTAGAGGCGTCAGCTGCAGAAAGAAAGACCACAACAGAAGAAATTTCTAAATTGCCGGCAACATCTTGCATGACCACATCGATTGCTTCGTGTGGAACTTTAAAATTGGACGCAATGCCGGCACGAATTCTTTGTGCGAGCGTCTCTGTGCTGTTTACGTTCAGGTCGTAATTTACATCAACGATTTTTGGTTTGGCAAGTGAACTCATTTCAAGTTCTTTGCTTTTCATGCGGAGACACATCACGCATGCAAGTTCTTTTGAAGAGGCAGCACGGGCTCTCTTCTCGCTATGACCACATTCTAAGACATGGGTGTATTGAATATTCCCCCACGTACCCGTCTTGCGGATCTCAACGACTTTACGTCTTGGCGCTTTCCTGTGTTCTGTAGTCATCCATCTAAACAATACGCCGGGGCCCCCGGCTCCGCCAGGAGCTGGGGTGGTTCGCGAAGCGAACTTATATAAAGAAAAGCCCCCATCTCCGCATCCCCGTACGGAGTTAATGGGGGCTTTCTTTCTAGGAGATCATTCGGTCAGAATGGTTCATCCTCAGGGGTTTGTGGTGCTGATGGCTTGGTGCGCTTTGGGGCTGGCGATGAAGCGGCTGCCTTGTCGGATCCTTGTCCCTTGCGACGCTCAAACGATTCAATTGAACGGGTGAGAATTCCGATGTCCTCTGCGAGGATTTCGGTCTTGTACCGCTTCTGACCAGTTTCCTTGTCTTCCCATGAACGCTGATTGAGGCGACCGACGACCACTACGCCAACACCTTTTTCAAGAACGTTTGCAGAATTTTCTGCGACCCAGCGCCATGCTTCCACATCGAAGAACGATGTCTGTTCGACTTTTTCGCCATCCTTGGTGTAGTTGTAGTTAACTGCCACCGAGAAACTGAGCTTTGATTGCCCACTCGGAAGTGTCAGTAGTTCGGGGTCTTGGGTGACATTCCCGACGATTGTGATTGGTGAATTATTCATGTTTCTCCTGCTCTCGTGTATCTGGTACAGCTGCACACTACCGCGGCCCCGCTAGTATGTCAAGCATGTTTGGGAGGCGCGAATACAAAATTAAATTGACCGACTTCCAATTACAGATATTGACTGACGGGTTAAAAAAACTTCGTGAAAACGAACGCTATGATCCAGTTACGAAGAAAGAACTTAAAAACATTTTGTCAGCTTTTGAGCAGGCGAGATACGAGCCGAAGGAAAACACATGAGCAAGCCAATGACGACCGCAGAAGCAACTCTGGCAATCAAGCAGCGCATCACCGACGTCCTGGTTGAACTCGGGGCTGAAGACGATGCAGCTCCCAGTGCAGATGAAATTGAAGCAGCACGTGAAATTGCAGAAATATTATGGGACACAATGGATTTGCGTGTTGTTTCCATCGGAGATGTGACTGGAATGATCAATTTGGGCATTCCTGTGAATATTTTTTCTCGCTAAAACCCAATAAATACGGGGCTTCACGCGCTATAGCTCACAAAGAGTTGGTTGTGTTGTCACAATTTGGTAATATAGATACATCTCATAACGAGTGAATGACATAGGCAGGTAAGTACTAATCACCTGTTGCCCTATCCGCCAAACACAGGAGAGAAGATTGAAGCCCATTTATGGATGGATTACATCTTTAACCACACTCGCCCTCGGGATTGTTATCCCAGCGCAAACAAATGCAGAGCAGGTTTTCCCAACCGCAGTCCTCGCACCATTGGTGTCCGAGAGAACTGACAGTCCAACGACCTCGGTTTTACTTGCTAAATACGCATTTAACGAGCGAAGCAACAGGGTCGCAAATCTACAACGGGCAATTGGGACTGTTCGGGTTGACGGACACTACGGGGCTATCACCCGCCGCGAGCATCTGGAAAAACTGCAAGCCATGAATCTCCCGACAAACGTTGTTCCGTCAATTCCTGAAGACTCAACAGACGGCTATGACATCCCAGCAGATAAGTCAAAACGCTGCCCTCAGTGGATCCCGTTGTTCAAAGAAGTAGGGCTTGAGCCAGTTGAGGTGTTTTCATACATCGCGTGGCGCGAGAGTGGATGCAACCCTCAGGCACAGAACGCCAAATGGGATGCGAATGGCAACATGACCTACCACCTGAATAAGGACAAGTCCTACGATACGGGCTTGCTGCAAATCAACTCCAGTTGGTATTCAGTAACAAAACTCGTATGCGGAGAGGACGCCGTTAATGGGCGCATGGCTGGTCTCAAGGATCCAGTATGCAACGTCCGTGTAGCGAAGTACATCATGGACAACTCCAAGGGCAAGCTCGGCAACTGGCGCGTCTACAAGCAATAAATCGTGCGTTTCTTTTTGATGACTATTGTCTCTGTAGCCATAATGGCTCTGATTATTTTGCGCTAGTCCCAGTCGCGCAATTCGCGCAGCTCCTCTTCGCGCTTACACCCCGCTTACTCGCTTCGCTCGCTACCCCATCTCCGGGCGGAGACGGGGGCCCCGCTCACTCCGCTCGTCCCACAAACAGTTGTCTTCCCCTGGATTTATCTGTATGATTGGATAAATCCAACGAAGGAGAATGACGATGGCACACCAAATTGAAATCAAGAACGGAAAAGCCAAGATGGCTTACGCAAATGAGATTCCGTGGCACAGGCTCGGCACCAAGATGGACGGGCTCCAAACAGCTGAGGCAATGCTCGCCGCCGCCGAAGCAGACTTTGATGTCGCCCTCACCTCGGTCGCAGCAATAGATGCTGAAGGGAATTTCATCCGGAACCCAGACGGGAGCCCCGTCATCATCCACGACTCACGGGCAACAGTTCGTTGTAATCCTGATGGCACATTTGATGGTTTGTCAACCGTTGGAACACGATTCGTTGTTCAGCAAAACCGAGAGTGCCTGAACAGAGCCCTTGATGTGGTTGGGGCGTCAAAAGGCGACGCAGTCGTAGACACCTGTGGCGTTCTTGACGAAGGTCGTGAGTTCTTTGCTTGCCTTGACTTGGGCAGCTTGGTCATTGACCCGACTGGTATCAACGACAAAATTGAGCGTTACATGCTGGTTCGTAACGGACATGACGGGCGCACCCCAATCACCTACGCCAATACTTCAATCCGTGCGGTCTGCAAGAACACGGTGACGGCGGGGCTCAACGCGGCGCGGTCCACGTTCACGGCTCGTCACACACGAAATGCTGATTCTGCAATTGAAGATGCGCAAACAGTTCTTCGTCTTTCAACAGAGTGGGCAGATGCGTTCAAGAAAAATGCGGAAGCTCTCCTCAGCATCGCAGTCCCGGCTTCTTCGGCCCGCCTTACAAAAGTCATTGAAGGAACTTTCCCTGCTCGTCAAGGTGAATCACAGCGACAGACGGATAATCGTGAAGCCGTTTACACCCAGTTGCGTGCGTTGTACATGAACGACAAAAATGCTGGTGGTTTTGGTTTCAACGGTTGGTCGGTGTACAACACTGTTGTTGAGTACCTAGATCATTATCGGGACGCCCGTCCAGAAGAGCGCGCTATCGCATCAATGGATTACAACTCTTGGGTCACACGCAAGAAGACGTTGGCTCAGGAAATTATTCTGTCTTTGGTTTGACAGACTGAAGTGAAATAATGTATTCAAACAACAATGAAGGCGATGACCGCTTTCAGAAATGGGTTGAAATCGTGAGCGACTTCCTTGATCCAGACAGCCCCGACAATCACGAGTTAGACGAGCAGACCCGTGCTGACCTAACCGAGTTCATTGCGAACTTTATGGAAGGGGCAAATGATGCAGAGGCAACCTACCGCAAGCATTACTGTCAGATGGTTGTGAACAAAATCCACCATGAGTTTGGCTACGAAGGTTTGTGCGAACTAATGATAACGATGGATAAACGGGCTGGTTGGATATCAGACATCTTGATTGAGAGCCCCGACCTTGACGAGTATCTCTTCAAGAAGTACAACCTGTATGACGATGACATTGCAAGCAAAGCCCGTGAAACAACTGCTATGCAAGACCTCAACGGGAAGATTTGGCGACTACGACGCAAATATTCACGCCTCATTGTTGATGAGTTGATGGCTAATGCCCAAAAGGACGTCTAAAGCCCGGGGCTGGGGCTGTCGGAAACTTATCCCAGTTCCGCCGCCTAACTCAAAGTTGCTTCCGCCTGTGTGCGAGGATTTCTACCCGAAGGCTGACGAACGGGGGGCGCACCGCCAGCCTTCGGATAAAACCTAAAAGGGCTTTCGCTTGTAAGAACCGCCGATGCGCTTGATCTTGTATCCAGCAGTATGGCGATACTTGCGAGTGCCTTTAGATGTGGTGTATGAGCCTTTGCTCACCCTGCGACCGAACATTCCGCTCATTTGAAACCAAACAGAGACTTGTAGTTCTCCACAATGTGCTTCGCTTGTGCTTCAGTATGGCACGGAATGGTGAAGGTGTGGCTGTCGCTACTGTCGCCAGTTGCTGAACGAACCCAGATGTCTACATGAGTTCCGACTTGGACTACCGCTACGGGCATTCCCTTTTCGTACATCATGTCGCTCTTAGATGGGATTGGGTAGATGATTGTTGTCATGAGTACATCATAACCATTATGGGTACTAATTGCAACTATTTCTGTAAAAAACTCAAAACGAGTTGAGCCGTTGAGGCGTCATCATCGTCGTCTATGTCCCCATCAACCGCCGAGTTCACGACCTTGCGCTTCTTCTCAATGAGCCCGTAGATCGCTTCGTCAATGGTCCCGCTCATCAACATGTAAGTTGCAGTAACCGAACCAGTCTGACCATGCCTATGCAAACGACTGTAAGTCTGATCAACATCAGCAGGGGTAAAAGGTAATTCCACAAACAAGATATCTTGAGCAGCAGTCAGGGTATGCCCCGTCTTCGCAGCTTGGATACTCAAAACCATTACGGTGGCGGAAGAGTCGTTCTGGAACTTGCGTTTTGCTTCTTCCACATCTTCAATCTTCATACCACCCTGAATACGAACAGCATTGAACTTCTTGGCAATCTCATCAACTACATCCCTGTGGTGTGCTGCAATGACGACTTTTTTGCCGGCTTCAATGCGGGACTGAATCCACTCCTGGACCGCGTCCATCTTTCCTTTGGCAGCGAGGCGACGCAGCACTGACAGTTTCACAAGGTGTTCGTTGGACTCCGCCTTGATGCGTGCCACCACCCCTGCCGAGTACGGGCTGACCCCCAACTCCTTGGCTATCTCTTTCGCCCTGTTCACAATGTACTCAATGATGTCTTTCTCTGCTTTGTCGTACTCAGCTCGCCAGAGTGCAGCCCCGTCCACCAACATCGGGCTGTGGATGACGGGTGGCAAATCGGTGAGGACTTGGTCTTTGGTGCGCCTGATGTAGCAGGTACTACGAAGTCGGTCGTTGAGTTCGTCAAGATGTGAGTGCCCCTCCAAATGCCATTGACCCCACTTGTCTTTATAGGCATCGCAGTAGCGTCGGTAAAAACCCCACAAGCCACCGAACTTGTTGAGTTGCCCGATTATCTGAAGTTGAGATGCGTATTCGGCTGGTCGGTTGGTTACGGGCGTTCCTGTCAGGCAGAGAACAACTCCAGACTTCGGGGCTGATGCAGCGATTTTCGCTGCAGAGCGGGTTCGTTGAGCAGTTGGTGTCTTGCAGTAATGGGATTCATCAAACACATACGAGTTATGATTTGACAACAACTTCTCCCAATGAGTAAGATTGGAGTAGCCCACAACTACGACATCGTATGTTCCTTCATCGGGAAAAGTCTTTCGGTCTTTGACCACAGAGACACGAATGTCGGGGAAGAAACGGTTGTATTCGGCTTTCCAGTTCAGAACCAAGTTCGCTGGGCACACCACGACGGCCGGATAACTCGGGGCTGATGGGGACGTCTGGCCGGCGACTTGGAGAACTGCCATTGCTTGGAGCGTCTTACCAAGACCCATCTCATCTGCGATGAAACATTTCCGTGCCTCATTTGCGTATGCGACGCCAGCCCTCTGATACGGCATCAACGATCCGACCAGCCCAGGGATTTCGATAGCTGCGTCGACAGCACGGGAGGCTTCCTTCAGTTCTGAAAGGTTGTCCTTGATTTGGCTTGCTTTTTGTTTGACCTCTGGTTCGATGTGCTGTTCGAAGGTGTCAGCCCATTGGATCACGTTCTCCAGGGACGTCAACGGGGCTCGCCAAGCTTTCGAATCTGGATGCCAAGTAACTCCTGGAACTTGTTTGACTGACCTGACCATCACTGGGTCGTAATCAAATGACAGGTACACAAATTCGTCTTGGATGTATACGCCGCGCCTCGCTACTACTCGTTTGGGCGGCGAGAACACCAGCACTTCGTTATCAACCTGAAAATGGTTTTGTGTGGCGAATGTGCGAGCAGCGGTAATACTCTTCATGGGTACACGCCATACACGTGCGACTTTGTCCCACTTGGCCCCGTCAATCCGTTTGATGTCTTCCACGAGTTCTCGGTCGTAGGGAAAATCTAAAACTAAATGGTCGGTTTCAAGCCTGAGGAAGGAGTTGTTATGTATAGTTGCCATATGGAAGAAGAGACCCAAATCTTACAGCGCATTGACGCTATTGCTTACAGGCTAGATGGTTTTGATAAACGCCTGCGTGCGATGGAAAGGCGTGTGCTGGAAATGGAACACGAGGCAGCTTCCGCCGCGGGTGAGGCCCCGGCTTTGCTGAAGAGCATCAGAGAACTTCAGGGTGTCATCGGTGAACAGACACCGAGCGTCAAAGAACTTCTCAATACTTTCTCACACGACAAGCGTTAAGACGGGGCCCCCGGCGTCCGTTGGACGCTGGGGTGCGAGCGAAGCGAGCCTGTTATCTAGTGAAGTAGATGACAGCGAAAATGGTTACTGCGATAGCGAAAATTAGTCGCTTGCTCATACCGTGTACCCCTTTCTGTTCAGCCACTTGTGGCGAAGACGACGGTAAAACCGGGGCCCCCGATAAGCCATCAGACGGCTACTTTCTTTTTGTGAAGTCGGGCGTGCTTGATTTGTCGGCGTTCCCTGCCTGACTTGCCACCCCACATTCCGTCAATGATGTTGTTCGTGAGAGCGAAGTTCAGACATTCCTCTCGGACTAGACAGCCAGCGCAGACGGCTCGTGCTTGCTCTCGTTTCTTTGGTTCGTTGCGTTCGTAGAAGAACAGGCTTGTGTCTAAGCCAACGCAGTTTGCGTCATTGTGCCAAGTGAAGTCTTGGTCGTGTAGGGCAGTAGGTGTGTCCATAAGTTCACTTTATCGGTTATGGGGTACAACCACAACTTTTTTACAAAAAATAAAAAGTTTGGATTTTTACTGACCAAGCGATTTTTTGGCTGTCTACATAGGGTATGAAAAACAAAATGAGAATATCACGGAAGCGTCTAAGCCTCATACTCGGGGCTATCCAGTACCTGAGAACCGAGTGCGAAGACCCCAACTCAATGTTCAGTTTCACCGCCAAAGACTGTGATGACGCAGAAGACTTTATTTGGTCTAAATGGGGTCATCTGCTAAGGGACTAGGAGCCCCGAACCCCACGTACACGTGTGTATTACGTTTAGGGTTAACGGTGGCGGAAAGCGACTATGATCTTCGCGGGACATGAACAAGCATCTGGAAACCGCAGTTGAGTTGGCTCGCACCAGCAGGTGTAGATACAGACATGGTGCTGTTGTGGTTTATAACGGCAAAGTCATCTCACGGGCTACGAACAAGAAAGTTGGCGACCCTTCTAAAGAGTGGAGGCGTTCGCATATCCACGCAGAGGTGGCAGCTGCGGCAGCTGCGCGGTCCCGCGTTGCCGGCAGCACGGTGTACGTGGCTCGGGTTCTTGCCAATGGCAGACCAGCCCACTCTCGCCCTTGTCGCAAGTGTTTGAGTTACCTGCGAAGGGCAGGTGTAGCCAAAATC
>JACCDW010366064.1_pt1 | contig 148702 bp, 128 predicted proteins | sample 7449781 | NCBI WGS metagenome assembly JACCDW01 (sample SAMN15323449, study PRJNA562643) | freshwater metagenome | isolation source: river surface water | place: USA:Blue River Watershed | collected 2017-08-18 | reverse complement strand
TTCCCATCCCGAACAGGACAGTGAAACGATTCAGCGCCGATGATAGTGCGGGTTCCCGTGTGAAAGTAGGACATCGTCAGGCTCTTATAGCGAGAAACGCCCCATAGAAATATGGGGCGTTTTTTTTTCGTCCAATATTTGCAGTGACCGTTTGGTTCACTGACACCGTCAAGTGTTAAACATTGACGAGCATGTTGCCTTGAAATTCCAATGCTTGGCTTCTTTCCAGGTCTTTCAACATCAGCATCACCCAGTCTGTGATGGGCGTGCCCGCACTGTAGGTGCGGTGCAGTATTTGAAAATAACGAACCTTGCTGGCCCAATCAATGAACTTGTCTTGTTCAACCTGATGCAATTCCAACAGTTTGTATTTCAAGAGTACTTTGGCGCCGTACTTGGCGTGCTTCGCGGGATTTTGCACAAAGCCATCCAGTTTGTGTCTGGCATTGGCAAGCGCGGCATCGACCTCTTGAAAAACGGCACCATGACCTGGAATGACCCAAAGCGGATGCAAAGATTCAATCAAGTCGAGTGTGTTGGCAACTTCTTCAAAGGCAGCAATCCCTTCCATCTCTGGAAACACCACACCAAATCCATTGGCCCACAAAGCATCCGCCGATATCAAAATCCGATGCTGAGGTTCAAACAACATGACTGAATGCGGATCGTGACCGGGTGCCGACATCACTTGCCAATCCAAGTTGGCCATTCTTAAAGTTTGTCCTGCGTGCAGGACATCAGAAAAACCAAACCTTGGGCAAACTTGTCCTGTTGCGTCATAACTCAAGGCCTCCGCATCCCACGCGGCAACAGCTTTCGATTCGCCAGGCGGAATCAAGGTGTTCAGTTGCGGGTAAGTGCGTTGCAGCAAGGCGTTGCCACCACAGTGATCGCTGTGTAAGTGGGTATTAACCAACCTGTCTAATTGGCGATCACCCAAGGCCTTTTGGATCAGCATCAAGGTTTGATCTTGGTGCGTCACATAGCCACTGTCGACCAGTGTGCTGGAGCCTGCGTCCGTTAAAAGAATGTTGTTGGCCGACAGCCAACCGCGCTCAAAAACTTGCAGTCCAGGAATGTTGAGCGCGTTGGGCATTCAATCAGTGTGTGTTGGTTCGCAGTTCACGTCGCAAAATTTTGCCGACGTTGGACTTGGGCAATTCATCGCGGAATTCAATGTACTTGGGTCGCTTGTAGCCCGTGAGGTTGTCGTGGCAATAACGTGCCACGGCATCTTCGGTCAGCATGCTGTCGCTTCGGACCACAAAGACTTTGATGACTTCGCCTTGCATGCTGTCGGGAATGCCGATGGCGGCACACTCGATCACACCAGGGCACATTGAAATCACATTTTCCAATTCAGATGGGAACACATTGAAGCCGCTGACAATGATCATGTCTTTCTTGCGATCGACAATTCTGAAGTAACCCTCTTCGTCCATGATGCCCACGTCGCCCGTGCGCATGTAGCCGTCGGGTGTGAAGGCCTTGCGTGTTTCTTCTTCTTGTTTGTAATAGCCGACCATGACGTTGGGTCCGCGAATGCAAATTTCACCCGACTCGCCTTGGGGCAAGCTGTTGCCCGCATCGTCCTTGATGGCCAACTCAATGCTGGGCAATGGCAAACCAATATTGCCGCTGAACGATGTGCGTGTCACAGGATTGTTGGTGCCAATGGCACAAGTTTCACTCATGCCCCAGCCTTCGATCATGGCACTTCCCGTTGCAGCTTGCCATGCGCGTGCAGTGCCTTCAGAGGCCGCCATGCCACCTGCTTGGGTCAAACACAGGTTGGAAAAATCAACCGACTTGAACATGGGATGTTGCAACAAGGCATTGAACAGGGTGTTCACCCCAGGCAACATGTGGAAGGGGCGCTTTTTAAGCGTTTCAATGAACTTGGCAAAGTCGCGCGGGTTGGGCACCAAGGTGAGGTGCGAGCCTTGACGAATTGCCAAGAAACACAGCGTCAACGCAAAGATGTGATACAGGGGCAAAGCCGCAATGCTGTTCACTTTGCGCAAATCGGGCAAGCGTTCGAGTGCCGGCGCAAACCATGTCTCGGCTTGCAAGATGGCCGCCACAATGTTGCGGTGGGTGAGCACAGCACCCTTCGACAAGCCTGTGGTGCCGCCGGTGTATTGCAAAAAGGCAATGTCGTCCAATGTTTGAGGGACGGCTTTGAAGGACTGGTGACGGCCAGCCGCAATCGCGTCTTTGAAGGACGTGACTTTGTGATGGTCGCCAAGTGGCAGCTCAAACTCGGGCACCATTTTGGCCAAGTGGCGAACAGCAAACGTGATCCAACGGCCATACACGGGTCCTAGCAAATCACCCATCGAAGCCAGCACGGTGTGCTTGATTTGGGTGTGCTCAATCACTTCTGCCAAGGTATGGGCGAAGTTCTCCAGAATCACAATGGCACTGGCGCCGCTGTCTTTGAGCTGATGCTCTAATTCACGAGCTGTATAAAGCGGGTTGACATTCACGCAGGTGTAGCCAGCGCGCAAGATGGCCGCCATGGTGACGGCAAATTGCGGAATATTGGGCAGCATCAGGGCCACGCGATCCCCCGGTTTCAGACCTTGCGCTTGAAACCAAGCGCCCAAAGCTTGGGACAGTTGATCCAACTCGCGGTAAGTCATCCACCGCTCCATGCAGACCGAAAAGGGGCTGTCTCCGTGGTGTTGAAATGCGCGAGTGAGTAAATCTGTTAACGAGGCATACTCGTTGGGGTCAATTTCGTGTTTGACGTTGGCGGGGTAATTCTTTAGCCAAATCTTGTCCATGTACTGCTCCTAGGAATGCCGACATTGTCATCATTCTGCAGAAAGATCACCATGAGGCATTACCCCTGAAGCACGTGCGGAAAACCGCTTTTCGTCCCCTAAGCGACAAAATTGTTGTGGACTTCATGCCCTAGCGCACAGACAGATTTGCAAACTTGTGCAAAAATGCGGGTAAACCCTTATGACTCAACTCGCTGCTCTCACCAAATCCCTGTGGCGTCGCTGGATGCTGTGGATCCCTATCCGCATCTTGAGTGCCAAGCATCGGCCCAAGATTGCAGCGCATTTGAAAAGTCTGGGAACGCAGGATCGGTATTTGCGATTTGGCTATCCTGCCACCGATGAGCAGATTGACGGCTACGTCGCCAAATTGGATTTTGTGCGAGACGACATCTATGGCGTCTTCAACCGTCGGCTGCAAATTGTCTCGATGGCGCACTTGGCCTTTTCGGTCGATCCGCAGTGGGCCACCTGCGCCGAGTTTGGGGTGTCGGTCGATCTGAAGATGCGGGGCAGGGGCTTGGGCGCGCGCATGTTCGACCGCGCCATGACCCGCGCCCGCAACGAAGGCGTGTCCTTGATGTTCATTCATGCCTTGAGTGAGAACACGCCCATGCTGAAGATTGCGCGAAAAGCCGGTGCCCGTGTTGAGCGCGACGGCAGTGAGAGCGATGCCTACCTGAGCCTTCAGCCTGCCAATTTGGACAGTCAAATGCATGAATTCTTGGAAGAAGGCATGGCCGATTTGGACTTCCAGATCAAAACCCGGGCGCGCCAATTCCTCCAACTGCTCAGAACCATGCAAGAGGTGCGCCGAGGTGTACGCGATGCGCGCCACCAATCGGGCGTTTAATCCGCTATCCTTGAGGTTCTGCAACAACGGCATTTGCCCATTTGACTGTGTCCGACCCTCACCCTGCGCGTTTGAATGAACGTGACGACAAACACGATTCAAAACACGAGTCGAAACACGACCCAAAGCGTGAATCAAAGCGCGAAGACAAACGCTCTTTTTTGCAAAAACTGGCGGAGTTCATTCACCCAGGTCCCGACTCCAAAGACGAGCTGATCGAAACACTCGCAGAGGCCGAGGACAACGACATCATCAATGCGCAAAGTCGGTTCATGCTGGAAGGTGTGATTCGAATGGCCGACATGACGGCAGGTGATGCCATGGTGGCCGCCCCCCGCATGGAGTTGTTGTCGATTGATGCGCCCTTTGATGAGTTGCTGCATCAGGTGATTGACACCGCACATTCCCGATTCCCTGTTTACGAAGGCGACCGCGAGAACATCATTGGCATCTTGATGGCCAAAGATTTGCTCAAGCTGCAACGCGCGCCAGAGCTCAACATTCGTGCATTGTTGCGTCCCGCCGTGTTTGTGCCCGAGAGCAAAGGCCTCAATGATTTGCTCAGGCAGTTTAGGGACAATCGTCAACACTTGGCCATCGTGATTGATGAGTTTGGCCGCACAGCTGGCCTCATCACCATTGAGGATGTGCTCGAAGAAATTGTGGGCGAGATCGAAGACGAATTTGACATCGAAGAAGAAGCCGGCGACATCTTCGGCTTGGCGGATCAAACTTACCGCGTCAGCGGCGACACATCTTTAGAGCGAGTTTCAGAAGCCTTTGGTGTGAAGCTCAACCCCGATGTGGTCGACGAAGAAACACATGACTTTGACACCATCGGCGGCTTGATTGCCCACGAGATGGGGCATGTGCCGCAACGGGGTGAAAAGTTCAGCTTGTCGGGCTTGGATTTTGTGGTTCTGCACACGCGCGGCGGTGCTGTGCGGTGGTTCAAGGTGTCGCCCACCTCTCGCCCCAAAAAATGAACATGTGGGCATTCGGCGCTTCATTGTTGGCCGGTGTTTTGCATGGTTTTTCAATGGCATGGCCAGCCTTTGCGTTGGGCGATGCCTTGGGCATTTCGGGGCAATCGTTTGGCACTTTGCAAGGTCTCAGTTTGGCCTGCTTAGGCGCTTTGCTTTTGCAAGCTGCGTCGCAAGAATCTGAACTCACAAACTTCACCAACACGCGTCGCTCAAACCGCACTGGCCCCAAAGCTTGGGCGAACGGCTTCAAGATTGCAGGTCTGTTTGCCACAGCCGCCATGACCTCTACATGGGGCTGGCTGTATGTGTCGATGCATCAATACGGCGGACTGCCTTCATGGCTGGCGTGTTTGGCTGTTGTGCTGCTGGCCATGGCATTGGCCGGCTACTTTGCAATCGCCGGTGGCCTTTGGGTGTTGCTGTATCGCCGTTGGCTCTTGAATGCGCGCCATCAAGAAGGTCGGTATGCCACCCACCCTCAAAGATTTTTGAGAAATTCTGAATTCAACTTGGCCATGGCAGGTGCCGTGTTGTTTGCGGCCTTGTGGACGCTCGCTGAATTGGCCCGAGGCCAATGGTTCACAGGTTTTCCTTGGGGCGCTGCGGGCTATGCGCATGGACAAAGTTTCTTGGCCGTTTATGCACCTTGGGTTGGGGTGTATGGCATGGGCGCCATCGCCGCTGGCTTGGCCATGGCGTTGCCGCTGATGCTGTCTGTTTGGATGGCTGGACGCACGCGTGCCTGGCTGTGGTTGTTGGCGCTTTGCGTCTTGTTGGCTGCGTTGATTCCTGCCGCACTTCAGCATTGGCCTCAGTCCTTCACGCAGCCGGCCGGCACCATGAAGGTTCGCCTGCTGCAAGGCAATATTCCGCAAGACGAGAAGTTCATTCCAGGACAAGGGGTGCAGATGGCGCTCAGTTGGTACGGCGAACAATTGCTGTCCAACACAGAGACCTTGGTGGTCACCCCCGAAACGGCCATTCCCGTGTTGCCACAGCAACTCTCACCTGCCTATTGGCAAACGCTCAACAACAAATACCAGCCGCAAACCGCCCTACCTGGCCAGCCAATGCCTGCCCAATTGGCTTTGATCGGCCTGCCCATGGGGGGCGCCAATGTGGGTTACAGCAACTCGGTGTTGGCGTTGGGTCCTGACACCTCAAAGTACCGTTACGACAAACAACATCTGGTGCCCTTTGGTGAATTTGTGCCGCCGTTTTTTCAGTGGTTTGTGCGCCTGATGAACATTCCTTTGGGTGACTTTGGTCAGCAGCGTTCTACGGCCGGGGTGATGACATGGCAAGGTCAACGTTTGTTGCCTCAAATTTGCTACGAAGATTTGTTTGGCGAGGAAGTGGCGAAATACTTTGCGAACGCGGACCAGGCCCCTACCGTGCTGGTGAACATGAGCAATTTGGCGTGGTTTGGCAACACCACCGCGCCCGCCCAACATACCGCCATCTCGCAACTGCGTGCTTTGGAATTTCAACGTCCTGTCATTCGCGCCACCAACACGGGCTTGACCGCTTTGATTGACGCCAAAGGCGAGGTGAAGGCCTCACTGCCTGTGTTCACGCGCGGCGCGTTGGTGGGGGAGTTTGAAGGGCGCACGGGGCTCACGCCTTACGCGCAATGGACCTCGCAATGGGGTTTGTGGCCGCTTTGGTTGCTTTGCGGCCTAATTGTTCTTGTTTTGGGAGCGTTTTTCCGGCGCGCTAGGTCTCAGGCGATTTAAAATCAAGGGTTGCCACCGATGTACGGGGGCCTAAATTTTTCTGCCATGTTGACCTTCCAACAAATCATTTTGAAACTGCAGTCCTACTGGGATGCTCAGGGGTGTGCATTGTTGCAACCCTATGACATGGAAGTCGGTGCTGGCACTTCACACACCGCCACGTTTTTGCGCGCCATTGGCCCCGAGCCATGGAAGGCCGCCTATGTGCAACCCAGCCGCCGTCCAAAGGATGGCCGTTATGGCGAAAACCCAAACCGCTTGCAGCACTACTACCAATACCAAGTGGTCTTGAAGCCAGCACCTTCCAACATTTTGGATTTGTATTTGGGCTCGCTTGAAGCCTTGGGCTTTGACCTCAAAAAGAACGACATTCGTTTCGTGGAAGACGATTGGGAAAATCCAACCTTGGGTGCTTGGGGCTTGGGTTGGGAAGTTTGGCTCAACGGCATGGAAGTGACGCAGTTCACTTACTTCCAACAAGTGGGTGGCATTGATTGCAAACCCATCACCGGCGAAATTACGTACGGTCTTGAGCGCCTGGCCATGTACTTGCAAGGTGTCGACAATGTTTACAACTTGAAGTGGACCGACACCCTCAGCTATGGCGATGTGTACCACCAAAACGAAGTGGAGCAGTCCACCTACAACTTTGAACACTCCGATGCCGAGTTCTTGTTTACCGCATTCTCTGCCTACGAAAAACAAGCGCAGCATTTGATTGGTGCACAGTTGGCTTTACCCGCTTACGAGCAAGTGCTCAAAGGTGCGCACACTTTCAATTTGCTCGATGCACGCGGCGCCATCAGCGTCACAGAGCGTGCGGCCTACATCGGTCGCATTCGCAATTTGGCGCGAGCCGTGGCGCAAAGTTATTTCGAAAGCCGTGAGCGTTTGGGCTTCCCCATGGCGCCTCGTGAGTGGGTTGAGCAGTTAAACGCGCTGAGCAAAAAAGCAGCCTGAAGGTAAGCATCCAAATGACACATCAAAACCTTCTCGTTGAATTGTTTGTTGAAGAGTTGCCACCCAAGGCACTCAAAAAATTGGGCGAATCATTTGCCAATGTGTTGTTCGAGCAATTGCGCGACGCCGGTTTAACCAACGCGCAATCGGTGGTCACCGCTTATGCCTCGCCACGTCGATTGGCCGCGCACGTTTCGCAAGTGGCCGCACAAGCTGCCGATAAAGCTGTTCAGCAAAAACTGATGCCCGTTGCTGTGGGCCTCGATGCCAGCGGCAATGCCACACCCGCATTGCTCAAAAAACTGCAGGCGCTCGGTGCTGACGTCAGCAATCCGGCTGCTGTGGTGGCTTCTCTGAAACGCGCCCCCGATGGCAAAGCGGAAGCTTTGTTCTATGACAGCGTGGCCAAAGGCGCAAGTTTGCTGCAGGGTTTGCAAAAAGCTTTGGACGAAGCTTTGGCCAAGTTGCCCATTCCCAAGGTCATGACCTATCAGTTGGAAACCGACTGCGAATTGCCCGGTTGGACCAGTGTCAACTTTGTGCGTCCTGCGCACGGCTTGGTCGCTTTGCATGGCAAAGAGGTGGTGCCCGTTAAAACTTTGGGCTTGAAGGCGGGTCAGCAAACGCATGGTCATCGCTTTGAAGCCAATGTGTCGCCCGTCATCATTCAAGACGCCGACAGTTATGCCGCCACTTTGGCGCGCGAGGGTGCCGTGATTGCCAGCTTTGCGGAGCGCCGTGCAGAAATCGTGAAGCAACTCCATGCCGCTGCTGCCAAAGTAGGCGGCGGTGCCAAAGCCATTGAAGACGAAGCCTTGTTGGATGAAGTCACGGCCTTGGTGGAGCGTCCCAACGTGCTCACCTGCGAATTTGAAACACAGTTTTTGGAAGTGCCTCAGGAGTGTTTGATCCTGACCATGAAGGCCAACCAAAAATACTTCCCGCTGCTCACCGCAGAGGGCAAGCTCACCAACAAGTTCTTGGTGGTCAGCAACATTTCACCAGATGATGCCAGCGCGGTGGTTGGCGGCAACGAGCGCGTGGTGCGTCCCCGCTTGGCCGATGCCAAATTCTTCTTCGATCAAGATCGCAAGAAAACATTGGCATCGCGCGTCGAAGGCTTGAACAAGGTGGTGTACCACAACAAACTGGGCACACAAGGCGAGCGCATGGCGCGCGTGCGCGGCATTGCCAAAGCTTTGGGACAAGCCCTGGGCGGTGATGCATTGGCGCAAGCTGCCGACACTGCAGCCCAGTTGGCCAAAACCGATTTGCTGACCGACATGGTGGGCGAGTTCCCCGAGTTGCAAGGCATCATGGGCGGCTACTATGCGCGCCACGATGGCTTGTCGACCGACATTGCCGATGCCATTGAAGACCATTACCGTCCCCGCTTTGCTGGAGACGAGTTGCCCCGCAACAACGTGGGCTTGGTGGTGGCCTTGGCCGACAAACTCGAAACCTTGGTGGGCATGTTTGGCATTGGCAACTTGCCAAGCGGCGACAAAGATCCGTTTGCGCTGCGCCGTCATGCCTTGGGCGTCATTCGCATGTTGATGGAAAAAGATTTGGCGCTCGATTGGCGTCAGCTCTTGGCTTTGTCGGTGCCTGTGTTTGGCGACAAGATTACTGATCCTTCTGAAGCCCTCACCACCTTCTTGTTTGACCGTTTGGCTGGCGCATTGCGCGAGCAAGGTTACAGCGTTCAAGAAGTGGACGCGGTGTTGGCTTTGCATCCAGCACGCTTGGGCCAAGTGCCCAAGTTGTTGGCAGCAGTGCGCGCCTTTGCGGCTTTGCCCGAAAGCCCCGCCTTGGCTGCGGCCAACAAGCGCATTGGCAACATCTTGAAGAAGGCCGATGAAGTCGATCCGCATGTCAATCCGGCCTTGCTGAAAGAAGCCGCCGAGCAAGCCTTGCACGAAGTGATGCAACGTTTGCTGCCCGAGTCTGAGGCTTTGTACAAAGCAGGTGACTACACCGGTTCATTGCAAACACTGGCCGCATTGCGTTCGCCCGTGGATGCGTTCTTTGACGACGTCATGGTCAACGCCGAAGAAATGGATGTGCGTTTAAACCGCCAAGGTTTGCTCAAGTGCTTGCATGTGGCCATGAACCGCGTGGCCGATTTGTCGCGTCTGGCATAAGCCACCACACATCAAACTGAGCAGCTCATGAAACTCGTCATTCTCGACCGCGATGGCACTCTTAATCACGACAGTGATGAGTACATCAAGTCGCCAGAAGAATGGCAGGCTTTGCCAGGCGCCCTCGAAGCAGTGGGCCGTTTGAATCACGCGGGCTACCACGTGGTGCTGGCCACCAACCAGTCGGGCTTGGGGCGTGGCTTGTTGGATGTGGCATCGCTCAATGCCATTCACAAACGCATGCTGAAGCAATTGGCGGCAGTGGGTGGTCGCATTGATGCCATTTTTTATTGCCCGCACCCCCCCGAAGATGCCTGCACGTGCCGAAAGCCTTTGCCTGGTTTGATTGAGCAAGTGGCCGATCGCTTTGGCATCGACGTGAAAGATGTGCCCTTTGTAGGCGACAGTTTGCGCGACATGCAAGCGGCGGCCGCCGCAGGCTGTGCACCTCATTTGGTGCTGACCGGCAAATCTCAGGCCTTAAGAGGCGCAAGCTTGCCCCCCACATTTCCTGCGGGCACTCAAATGCACACAGACCTCCATGCATTTGTCGATGCACTCTTGAAGAAAACGCCGGAACACGCCTTATGAACTTCATTCGCTCATTGATTCACATGGTGTGGATGACCGTCACTGTCATCCCATGGGCGCTGGTGGTGGTGGCGGCTTCGATGTTCATGAGCAGCAGCCGTTTGTACTGGTGGTGTGTCGCATGGCTGCGCAATGCCATCCACAGTGGTACTTACATCTTGGGCATTCAAAACCGCATCACCGGCATGGAAAATTTGCCGCTGGGTGAAAAAGATCCGGTCATTCTGTTGGTCAAGCACCAGTCCACGTGGGAAACTTTTTTGATGCCCGTCATCATGCCGCACCCCTTGGCCTATGTGTTCAAAAAAGAATTGTTGAGCGTGCCCTTCTTTGGTTGGGCCATGGGCCGCATGGACATGATTCACATCGACCGCAGCCAACGTGCCCAGGCTTTTCAGAAAGTGGTCACGCAAGGCAAACGTTTGATGGAACAAGGCGTCTGGGTCATCATGTTCCCTGAAGGCACGCGCATTCCACGTGGCCAAAAAGGGGTGTACAAAACAGGTGGCACTCGCTTGGCCATTGAAGCCGGTGTGCCTGTGGTGCCCATCGCGGTGACGTCTGCCAAATGCTGGCCCACCAAGGCCTTCATCAAAAAACCAGGCATTGTCGACATCTCCATTGGCAAACCCATTTCAAGTGTGGGTCGCCAACCTGAAGAGTTGATGCAAGAAGTGGAAAACTGGATTGAGGCTGAAATGCGACGCCTTGACCCAGAGGCCTATCCAGCTACCGATTCCGAGTCAGCTGCACCTGCCGCCTGAAGCTTGGACACAGAACACCGATGCGCAATCCGCTGCAACTTGTTCTTGATTTATTAAGTCCAGCGCCTGCGGCAGAGGTGCCGCCAACAACAAGACAAAGTTCGGGGCCAACCCTGACGCATCCCCGAGCCAACCGCGAAACGGTTTTGGAGGGTATGCGGGTCAGCTATTTGTTTCAACGCGTTCGCAGAAGGTCGATTGGCTTTGTGGTGGGCCCCGATGGTTTGGAGGTTCGCGCACCCAAGTGGGTCACCTTGAAAGAAGTGGAGCTGGGTCTGCAAGAGCGTGGCGAATGGGTGCTGCGCAAATGGGCTGAAGTGCAAGAGCGCCAAAAAAACATTCGACAAATTGAATGGGCGGATGGTGCTAGCTTGGACTACTTGGGCAGCGCCATTCATTTGCGGCTGAGCCCTGAAGTGGGTCGCAGCGAGCTGCATGACGGGGGTGAGCTCAAGCTGGCATTGCCTTTGAACGCGGAGGCGACACAAATTCGTGATGCGGTGCAAGCGTGGCTGATGCGTGAAGCACGAGAATTGTTTGAAATGCGATTGAATTTCTTTGCACCCCAAATGGGGGTGCAATGGCGCAAGCTCAGTTTGTCGAACGCGGGTTCACGCTGGGGCAGTGCCCGCATCGATGGCGCCATTCGCCTCAATTGGCGGCTGATTCATTTAAAGCCAGAAGCCATCGATTATGTGGTGGTGCACGAGCTGGCGCACCTGCGCGAGATGAACCACAGCCCCGCGTTTTGGAAAGTGGTGGCCGAGATCTTGCCAGACCATGTGGAGCGCCGCAAAGCCTTGCAAAAAGAGAACTTGGCCAACTGGGCGTAAGCGCATGCTGGCGCGCTTACCGCAGCGTTTTAAACCGCCACACACCTTGCGCATCTTTGACGCGCGACATTTTTCCGTCAAACCACAGCGCGTGCAAATGCGCCACCGACTCGCCAATGGCAAACGTGGTCTGGTGAAAGTCCAAGGGCCGTTTGAAAATCACTTTAAGCATGTCGTGTGCGCTGCCTGCTTGCACGCTACAAGCTTCTAAGACTTCGTCCAAGCGATCTTCATGGTGCTTCAACAATTGCGCTGTGCGCGTGTGCAAGCCCACAAAGGGTCGACCATGGGACGGCAACACCAAGGTGTCTGCTGGCAGCGGGTCAAAATGATGCAGCGATTGCATGAACAAGGACAGGGCATTGGCCTCGGGCTCTTGGGCGTAAACGCTGACATTGGTGGAAATTTTGGGCAGCACCATGTCGCCGCTGATCAAGACATTGGCGGCTGCGCAGTGCAGTGCCATGTGTTCGGGTGAATGGCCCCAGCCACTGATGCAGCGCCAGGTGCGACCGCCAATTTGCAACTCGCGCCCGTGCATCAAGCGGTGATAAGCCTCCGGCACGGCGGGCACCATCTTGGCGTAATACGACACGCGGTCTTTGATTTGCTGTTGATCGGCGGTGTCGTTCCAGCCATGATCGGCAAAAAACCGTTGAGTGCTTAACCCGCCAAAGTTCGATCCACCTGTGGATGCCAACAGCGCGGCTTGGTACTCGGTGGCACTCATCCACAAAGGCGCATTGAATTCTGCGCACAGCCAGTGTGCCAGGCCCATGTGATCGGGGTGCATGTGCGTGACCACCACGCGCAAAATAGGCAAACCCTTCATCGGGCCGGCCATCACTTGGCGCCAAGCTTCTTGCGTCCCGGGGTTGGTGACGCCGCAATCCACCACGGTCCAGCCGTGTCGAAGGCCTGTGGGTGTTTCTTCGGCATCGGCCAACAGCCACAAATTGATGTGGTCCAAGGCAAAGGGCAAAGCCATGCGGATCCACCAAACGCCCTCTGCCACTTCCAAAGCTTGGCCCAATTCGGGGAGGGTGGTGCCCAAAGGAAAGTGCAAGGCTTTTTCGCCTGCCAGCAGATCGGCGGACGGCACTTGCGGTGGTGAGGCGGTGGTTTGGGTCATGGTAAATCTGAGTTGGGGAAATTTCCCGTCGATAGATTGACGTTTACGTTAACGTCAATTACAGTGGAGGCATTGTAAGACGCACCTGTCGACCCCGTCTGTCGCCTGTGCGCAAGCAGGAAAGCAAGCACCATGGCAACACAATTTTCAATCAGCGACTTGGCCAAGGAATTTGACCTGACCACACGTGCCATTCGCTTTTACGAAGACATGGGCCTCCTAGAGCCCGAGCGCTCGGGCCCTGGCGGCCGCAACCGGGTTTATTCGTCTCGCGATCGCACCCGCCTCAAGCTCACCTTGCGCGCCAAACGTCTGGGCTTGTCACTCACCGAGGCCAAAGAGCTGATTGACATGTACGACAGCCCCCGCGACACAGGCCCTCAACTGAAAAAGTTTTTGGTGGTGTTGGCCGAGCATCGCCAACAATTGGAATCGCAACTGGCCGACTTGCATGCCACGCTGGAAGAGGTGAAGACGCATGAAAAAGATGCGCGCACTTTGCTGGCCAAGGCCGATAAGTTGGCGCAGAAAAAGGGCGCTGCATGAGCGCGCATGATTTGACCAGCCCGATGGCCCAGCGCGTTGCGGCCAGCATGGCGCGGCAAGGCCTGATGGTGCATTTGGATGCGAAGCTGGTGCGTGTTGAAAAAGGCGAAGTGGAAATTGCGCTGCCTTATGCCGACAAAGTGACGCAGCAACAAGGTGGTTTCCACGGCGGTGCCATGGGCGCACTGGCCGACATTGCAGGTGGCTACGCTGGCCTCACGGTTCTACCTGAGGGCATGGAAGTCGTCACCGCCGAATACAAAATCAATTTTTTAAGCGCTCACCAAGAAGGTGAATTGCGCGCAATTGGCAAGGTGGTCAAAGGCGGTAAAAGAATCGTCGTGACCACAGCTGACGTTTTCCATATTGATGCACAAGGCAAGAAATCCTTGTGCGCCGTGATGCAACAAACCTTGGTGCCTGTTGCACAAACCTACTGAATGAATTGGGAGAGATGACCATGAACATGCCAGGCTTGAATTTTCAATTGGGTGAAGACATTGACGCGCTGCGCGATGCCGTGCGCGATTTTGCGCAAGCCGAAATTGCACCGCGTGCTGCTGAAATCGATCGCACCGATCAGTTTCCCATGGACCTGTGGCGCAAGATGGGTGAGGTGGGTGTCTTGGGCATTACCGTGCCCGAAGCCTATGGTGGCGCCAACATGGGTTACTTGGCGCACATGATTGCCATGGAAGAAATTTCTCGCGCATCGGCCAGCGTGGGCTTGTCGTATGGCGCACACAGCAATTTGTGTGTGAACCAAATCAAGCGCAACGGCACCGAAGCGCAAAAGCAAAAGTACCTGCCTAAGCTGATCAGTGGCGAGCACGTGGGTGCATTGGCCATGAGCGAGCCAGGCGCTGGCTCTGACGTCATCAGCATGAAGCTCAAAGCTGAAGACAAAGGCGGCTACTACGTGCTCAACGGCAACAAGATGTGGATCACCAACGGCCCCGATGCAGACACCTTGGTGGTCTATGCCAAAACCGAACCCGAGATGGGCGCGCGCGGCGTCACCGCATTCTTGATAGAGAAAAACATGAAGGGCTTTTCCATTGCGCAGAAGCTGGACAAGTTGGGCATGCGCGGCAGCCACACAGGCGAGTTGGTCTTCCAAAACGTGGAAGTGCCAGCAGACAACATTTTGGGCGGCCTCAACATGGGTGCCAAAGTGTTGATGAGTGGTTTGGATTACGAGCGTGCTGTGCTGGCCGCCGGTCCTTTGGGCATCATGCAATCGGTGATGGACAACGTCATTCCCTACATCCACGATCGCAAGCAGTTTGGCCAAAGCATTGGTGAGTTTCAACTGATTCAAGGCAAAGTGGCCGACATGTACACCGTGTTGCAAGCGGGCCGGGCGTTTTGCTACACCGTTGGCAAAAACCTCGACATGCTGGGCACCGACCACGTGCGTCAAGTGCGCAAAGACTGCGCCAGTGTCATTTTGTGGTGTGCTGAAAAAGCCACTTGGATGGCCGGCGAAGGCGTGCAGATTTTTGGTGGCAATGGCTACATCAACGAATACCCCTTGGGCCGCCTGTGGCGCGATGCCAAGTTGTACGAAATTGGTGCCGGCACCAGCGAAATTCGCCGCATGCTGATTGGGCGTGAACTGTTTGCGGAAACTTGCTGAGAAAATGCAGGCATGACTTCAAAACACCTTTCTCACCTCTTTGACAACAACCGCATTTGGGCCGAGCGCATGGAGCGCGAGCAGCCTGGCTTCTTCAACCATTTGGCGCAGCAGCAGTCGCCCAAATATTTGTGGATCGGTTGTTCCGACAGCCGTGTGCCTGCCAATCAAATTACCGGCCTCGAGCCCGGTGAGGTGTTTGTGCACCGCAACGTGGCCAATGTGGTGGTGCATTCCGATTTGAATGCCTTGTCGGTCATTCAATATGCGGTGGACGCGCTCAAAGTAGAGCACATCATGGTGGTGGGCCACTACGGATGCGGCGGTGTCTTGGCTGCCACCCGCGGCACGCGCATTGGCCTGGCCGACAACTGGCTGCGCCATGTACAAGACGTGCGCTTGCGTCATCGCCAACGCTTGAACCATCTGCCACAACAGCAACTTGAAGACGCCATGTGCGAGATGAACGTCATTGAGCAAGTGGGCAACGTGGCTTTGTCCAATGTCATGCAAGACGCTTGGGGCCGCGGCCAAAAGATTGCCGTCCATGGTTGGGTCTATGGCTTGAACGATGGCCTGGTCAAGGACATGGACGTCACCATGACAGGCTCACACGAGGTGGTCGATGTGTTTCGGCGCGCCTTCAAACGCTACCCCCGCGGTGCGTAAACCATTTTTATCTTTTCATTCGATCTGGAGAATTTCAAATGACCACAACACATGACCCCGTTGTCATCGTTAGCGCCGCACGCACGCCCATGGGCAGCTTTCAGGGCGACTTTGCGCCCTTGGCGGCACACGACTTGGGCGGCGCTGCCATCAAAGCGGCCGTAGAACGTGCCGCTGCAGGCTCAAAGTTCAGTGCCGAGTTGGTGACTGAAGTGTTGTTTGGCAATTGCCTGATGGCAGGCCAAGGCCAAGCACCTGCGCGTCAAGCAGGCTTCAAAGGCGGTCTGCCCAAGAGTGCTGGTGCCGTCACCCTGTCCAAGATGTGTGGCTCTGGCATGCGCGCCGCCATGTTTGCGCACGACTTGTTGGTAGCAGGTACGCACGATGTGTTGGTGGCTGGCGGCATGGAAAGCATGACCAACGCACCCTACTTGATGCTCAAGGGCCGAGGTGGTTATCGCATGGGCCACGACAAAATTTACGACCACATGATGCTCGATGGTTTGGAAGACGCGTACGAAGCCGGCCGCTCCATGGGCACCTTTGGTGAAGACTGCGCTGCCAAGTACAACTTCTCGCGCGCAGAGCAAGACGCCTTTGCCATTGCCAGCGTTGAGCGTGCCAAGGCCGCTACAGCTTCCGGTGCATTCCAAGCAGAAATCACGCCCGTGACTTTCAAGACACGTGCAGGCGAAACCACTGTGTCTGTGGACGAAGGTCCTGGCAAAGTGAAACTAGACAAAGTGACCAGCTTGAAACCTGCGTTCAAAAAAGACGGCACCATCACCGCCGCTTCTAGCTCTTCCATCAACGATGGCGCTGCAGCACTGGTCATGATGCGTCAAAGCACCGCAGACAAATTGGGTTGCAAACCTTTGGCGCGCATTGTGAGCCACGCCACGCACGCGCAAGAACCTGAATGGTTTGCCACAGCCCCAGTGGGTGCCACGCAAAAAGCCTTGGCCAAAGCCGGTTGGACTGTTGGCGATGTGGACTTGTGGGAAGTGAACGAAGCCTTTGCTGTGGTGCCCATGGCCCTCATGAAAGAGCTCAATGTGCCGCACGAGAAAGTGAACGTGAACGGTGGTGCGTGCGCCTTGGGTCACCCGATTGGCGCATCCGGTGCGCGCATCATGGTGACGCTCATTCATGCACTCAAAGCACGTGGCCTGAAAAAAGGTTTGGCCACACTGTGCATCGGTGGTGGTGAAGGCACTGCGGTCGCATTGGAATTGGTTTAAGCGCAAGTTCAGCAAGGAGCCCAGCGATGAAAACCGTTTTGATCTTGGGCGCTTCGCGCGGCATTGGCTTTGAATTTGCACGTCAATATGGGGCCGATGGCTGGCGCGTATTGGCCACAGCACGCGATGATGATGGCTGTGCCAAGCTGCAGGCTGTGGGCGCAGAAACTTTCAAACTCGATGTGGCCAAGCCTGCCAGTGTGAGTGGTCTGTCATGGCGCTTGGACGGCGAAAAAATTGATGTGGCTTTGTATGTGGCGGGTGTGATGGACCGCGCCTCGCCGCAAACACCGCCCACACAGCAAGTGTTCGATGACCTCATGCATGCCAATGTGTTGGGCGCCATGCAGGCCTTGCCGCAAGTGGCCCCTTGGGTGGCTGAGGCCGATGGCACCTTTGCCTTTGTCAGCAGTCGCATGGCCAGCCTTGCGTTGACCGATAGCGGCCGCGCTGCTTTGTACAAGGTGAGCAAAGCCGCCCTCAACATGGTGGTGCGCACGGCACCTTCTGATTTTCCCAATGTCACTTGGTTGGCGCTCAGCCCGGGTTGGGTGCAAACCGACATGGGCGGTGACGCTGCCCCTCTGACAGTACAAGACAGTGTGACGCAAATGCGCGCCACGCTAGAAGCAGCCAGCGGCGCCACGCAACGCGCTACTGTTCAAGGTCAGTTTTTAAATTACGACGGAACCACCTTGCCTTGGTAGGCAAACCAGAAAGAACCCCATGCTGTTGACCCCCGATCAAGAAATGATTCGCGACGCTGTGCGCGCATTTGCCAAAGAACAACTGTGGCCCAACGCCGCCACCTGGGACAAGACCCACGAGTTCCCCAAAGAAGCGCACAAAGGCTTGGCGGCCTTAGGTGCCTATGGCATTTGTGTGCCCGAGTCATTGGGTGGTGCTAATTTGGATTACCTGACGTTGGCCTTGGTGCTGGAAGAAATTGCCGCCGGAGATGGTGGCGTCAGCACCACCATCAGCGTCACCAACTGCCCCGTCAACGCCATCCTCATGCGCTACGGCAACGATGCGCAAAAGCAAAAGTGGCTGACACGTTTGGCGCAAGGTGAATTGCTGGGTGCGTTTTGCTTAACCGAACCGCATGTGGGCTCGGATGCTTCAGCCTTGCGAACCACGGCCACGCGCAAAGGCGATGCCTATGTGATCAATGGCGTGAAGCAGTTCATCACCAGCGGCAAGCATGGCGATGTGGCTATCGTCATTGCCGTGACTGACAAAGGTGCAGGCAAAAAAGGCATGAGTGCGTTCATTGTGCCCACGGCCACGCCGGGTTACCAGGTGGCGCGATTGGAAGACAAGCTGGGTCAGCATTCCAGTGACACCGCGCAAATCAATTTTGAAAACTGCGAAGTGCCTGCCGAGAATTTGATTGGCCAAGAAGGCGAAGGTTACAAAATCGCTTTGTCTGCCCTAGAAGGCGGCCGCATTGGCATTGCGGCACAAAGCATTGGCATGGCGCGCAGTGCGCTAGAGGTGGCCATTGAGTATGCCAAGCAGCGAGAAAGTTTTGGCACGGCCATCTTCAATCACCAAGCCGTGGGTTTCCGTTTGGCCGATTGCGCCACGCAACTGGAAGCTGCACGTCAACTGATGTGGCACGCTGCGTCATTGCGCGATGCTGGCCTGCCTTGTTTGAAAGAAGCGGCCATGGCCAAGTTGTTTGCCAGCGAAGCGGCCGAAAAAATCTGCAGTGCGGCCATTCAAACTTTAGGCGGCTATGGCGTGGTCAGCGACTTTCCAGTTGAAAGAATTTACCGTGACGTGCGTGTGTGCCAAATTTACGAAGGCACCAGCGACGTTCAAAAAATCATCATTCAAAGGGCCTTGGCTTGACCTTGCCCGCACCCAAAGTTTGCCCCTGCGGCGGCGCACCCACCGCCTTGAAGCGCAAGGGCACAGAGGTGGCCTATGCAGATTGTTGCGGTCGTTTCATTGAGCAAGGCGAGTTACCGCCCGATGCGCTGCACTTAATGCGCTCGCGCTATACCGCCTTTGTGTTGGAAAACGCGGACTACCTTCAGCACACTTGGCAAGCGGCGCACCGACCCGAAACATTGGACTTTGACGAGGGCGCCAAATGGCTCGGTCTAGAAATCAAAGACTTTGTCGACACAGGCTTCCAAGACGGACAAGCCACCGCTGAAGTTGAGTTTGTGGCGCGCGTGCGCTTGGCTGGCAAAGCGCATCGCCTGCATGAGCGCAGCCGTTTTGTGTGCGAACAAGGGCAGTGGCTTTACGTCGAAGCCATTTGAACTGCGTTGAAGCGGTTAACATCGGCGCATGAATTTTCAAGCCGTACTCTTTGATTGCGATGGTGTGCTGGTCGACAGCGAGCCCATCACCAACGCCGTGTTGCGTGACATGCTGGAAGAGCGAGGCTGGGTGATGTCGCCCGAAGAATGCTTTCGTTATTTCGTTGGCAAAGCCGTCAAAGATCACAAGGCAGAAATTGAAGCCCGAACAGGTTTGCCGCTGACCGAGGAATGGCTGCACGCTTTCAGGCTGCGCCGCAACGATGCGCTTCAAGCCGGTCTGCAAGTGATGCCGGGTGCGCACGATGCGGTGTCGGCGGCCTACGAATTGACGCAAGGCGCCATTGCCTGCGCTTCAGGCGCAGACCGCTTTAAAGTTGAAATGCAATTGACGCATGTTGACTTGATGCCGCATTTTGAAGGCCGTATTTTCAGCGGCCATGAAATGGCGCGAACCAAGCCGGCCCCCGATGTTTACTTGGCAGCAGCGGCCCATTTGGAATGCGAACCGAAACATTGCTTGGTGATTGAAGACAGCACTGCAGGCATTGAAGCAGGGGTAGCGGCCGGTGCCACCGTGTGGGCGCTCTGTGCCGATGAGGCGCTAGCACCCGTTCTCTTGGAAGCGGGCGCCACTCAGCTGTTCCCTCATATGGGCGCTTTGCCAGACCTGTGGCGCGCATCCCGAAAAGCAGCAGGTGTTTGACCGGTCCATTGCTTGAAAGCGCGGATAAAGCTTTTTTCATTTTGAAAGCCGGCGCTCTCGGCCACCTGCTTCACAGGCTTGCGAGTTCTTTGTAGCAATTCAATGGCGCGTTCGCGTCGCACTTCATCTTTCAAGACTTGCAGGCTGGTGCCTTCTTCCTTCAGCTGACGGTGCAGGCTGCGCGGCGACAAATTCAACAGCGGCGCCAAGTCTTCTGCGCTGTGCGTGTCTTGTGGGTGCATGGCCAAAGCTTGTTTAACTTGCGTGAGCAGCAGGCGGTCTTTGCGGTATTGCAAGACCGTGAGCGTCAGCGCTGTTTCCAGCATGCGCTGCAAGGCGGCTTCATCCCTGCGAAGCGGCAGTTCCAAGTAGCTGGCATTCATCACCAACTCGGACACCGCGTGGTCACTCGCAGAGGCTTCAGCTTGGCCAAACTGCACGGGCCCTTGAAACATCAAGGGGTACACCGCTTGGTGTGCTGGCGCTTCGAATGCAAACTGCACTTGCTCGAGGGTGATGCGAGAGTCAATCAGCCAGCAGGCCACGCCATACAAATTGCGAAGAATGGACAGCACGCCAAATTCGCGTTGCGCACCCAAATCCTTGAGCTCTCTTAAGCGAATGTGCGCTTTGCCATCCAATTCTTCTACCGAGAGTTCAATGTCGTCGGTCACCAGGCCGTGATGCCGGCACCAACGCTTGAGCGCCACGCCCAACGTGGGTGAGGTGAGGGAGGCGCGCACCAGCATGCCGTAAGTGCCCCATGGCAATTGGCGGCTAAGGCAGCCCAAGACCTCGTCATCGAGCTCGTGCATGGCGAAGCTGGAGATGCGTTCCATTTGCAGGGCGGTGATGTGGGCGTTAGATTTTTTGGCCTGAGATGGCGTAATTTGTGCAAACTCAAGGGCCTTGGAGGGGCTTTTGTTTTGAGCGGCATAGGCGCGCAAAATAGCCTGCACAAAGGCCATGGGCGTGGCTGCTACTGGGGGTCTTTTGGCGGGGCTGGGACGCATGACCTATTCTGCGTCATTTTTGGCGCAATTTGCAACCTCTGAGTTTCCCGCTTGGAGTGGGTGCGGTCTATCCTTGCGCATCAGGAGATTTCAAACATGTCGGTGCTTCAAACTCAGCTCAACACCCGCTCAGCGGATTTCTTGGCCAACGCAGCAGCCTTGCAGGCCGCCGTAGACGACCTTCGCGTACAACTCAAAAAGTCCGCGGCCGGCGGTGGCGAGAAAGCCCGCGCCAAGCACGTGGCCCGTGGCAAGCTGCCCCCGCGTGAACGCGTGCAAATGTTGCTAGACCCTGGCACACCCTTCTTAGAGATTGCCCCCTTGGCCGCACACGCCATGTACCTCAGCAAAGACGGCACCGAAGACGCCCCTTGCGCCGGCATGATTGCAGGCATTGGCCGCGTCAATGGTGTGGATTGCATGATTGTCTGCAACGACGCCACTGTGAAGGGCGGCACCTACTATCCCATGACGGTCAAGAAGCATTTGCGTGCCCAAGAAGTGGCCCAGCAAAACAACTTGCCCTGCATTTACTTGGTCGACTCGGGCGGTGCCAACTTGCCCAACCAAGACGAAGTGTTCCCTGATCGCGAACACTTTGGCCGCATCTTCTACAACCAAGCCAACATGAGCGCTTTGGGCATTCCGCAAATTGCGGTGGTCATGGGCAGTTGTACGGCAGGCGGTGCATATGTGCCCGCCATGAGCGACGAAACCATCATCGTTAAAAACCAAGGCACCATCTTTTTGGGGGGCCCACCCTTGGTCAAAGCAGCTACGGGCGAAGTGGTCAGTGCCGAAGACTTGGGCGGCGGCGATGTGCACACACGCCTCTCAGGCGTGGCCGATCATTTGGCGCAAAACGACGCGCATGCCTTGGCCTTGGCACGCCAAGCTGTGGGTTCCCTGAACAGGAAGAAAAACATCGACATGCAACTGCGCGAACCCGTGGCGCCTTTGTACGAGAGCAAAGAAATTTACGGCGTCATTCCCGCCGACAGTCGCAAGCCCTACGACGTGCGCGAAATCATTGCACGCATTGTGGACGGCAGCGAATTTGCCGAATTCAAAGCACGCTTTGGCCCCACCTTGGTGTGCGGCTTTGCGCACATCGAAGGCATGCCTGTGGGCATCATTGCCAACAATGGCATTTTGTTTTCAGAGTCAGCACTCAAAGGCGCGCACTTCATTGAGCTTTGCTGCCAACGCAAAGTGCCTTTGGTCTTTTTGCAAAACATCACCGGCTTCATGGTGGGCCGCAAATACGAAAGCGAAGGCATTGCACGCAATGGCGCCAAGATGGTCACCGCCGTGGCCACGGCCAAGGTGCCCAAGTTCACCATCATCATTGGTGGCAGTTTTGGCGCTGGCAACTACGGCATGTGTGGCCGCGCCTTTGGTCCCCGCTTCTTGTGGATGTGGCCCAACGCGCGCATTTGCGTGATGGGCGGCGAGCAAGCCGCCGGCGTGTTGGCCACCGTCAAGCGCGATGGCATTGAAGCGCGCGGCGGCGCTTGGAGTGCCGAAGAAGAAGCGGCTTTCAAGCAACCCATCTTGGACCAATTCGGCCATCAGTCGCATCCTTATTACGCCAGTGCGCGTTTGTGGGACGACGGCGTGATCGATCCGGCCGACACACGCCGTGTGCTGGCACTCGGTTTGTCGGCGTCCTTGAACGCCCCTATTGAAGACACGAAGTTCGGCATTTTCCGCATGTGATGTTTTGAAAACACAGTATCAAGAAAGCACAGCATGACCTACACCTTTGACAACATTTACACCACGCCCGAGCACACCTTGCTGCGCGATCAAGTGGCCAAGTTCATTGCGCGCGAAGTCGAGCCTTTTGCGCAAGCATGGGAGGACGACGGCAAGGTGCCGCGTGAAGTGCTGCGCAAGATGGGTGATGCAGGCTTGCTCGGCTTGATGTACGACCCCGAGCTGGGCGGCAGCGGTGCCGACGCCATGGCCAACTTGGTGTTTGCCGAAGCCTTGTCGCAGTCTACGTTTGCGGGCTTCATCATTACCGTGTTGGTGCACACCGACATGGCCAGTCCCCACTTGCACCACGCAGGCACTGCGGCGCAAAAAGCCAAGTACATGCCGCGCATTACGTCGGGCGAGTGCATCACGGCAGTGGGTGTGTCCGAACCCGGCGCAGGCTCTGACGTAGCAGGCATTCGCACCACGGCCAAACGCGATGGCGATCACTGGGTGCTGAACGGCACCAAGATGTTCATCACCAACGGTGTTCATGCCGATTTGTATTTCATCGCCGCCAAAACGGGCGACGCGCGACATGCCATGTCGATGTTCATCGTAGAAAAAGGGACGCCGGGTTTCAGTGTGGGTCGCGCGTTGAATAAAACAGGTTGGTTGTCGTCTGATACCGCGGAGCTGGTGCTCGACAACGTGCGTATTCCAGACCATCACTTGTTGGGCGAAGAGAACAAAGGTTTTTATTCGGTCATGAAAAATTTCCAGACCGAGCGCATTGCCTTGGGCGCCATGGCCATTGGTCATTGCACCCGTGCGTTGGAACTCACCTTGGACTATGTGCGCCAACGCCCTGCGTTTGGTGGCACCTTGTGGGACAAGCAAGTGATTCGTCAACGCTTGGCCATGTTGGATGCCAAAACCCGCGCCGCTAGACAGTTCATGTACCACTGCGCGTGGAGCGTCACACAAGACAAAGACATTGTGCAAGAAGTGTCCATGCTCAAAGCACTCACCGGCGAACTGGTGAACGAAGTGGTGCAAACCTGCCAACAGTTCCATGGTGGCATGGGCTACATCCGCGAAACGGCCATCGAACGTTTGTGGCGCGATTCGCGCATTTTGGGCATTGGTGGCGGCGCCACTGAAGTGATGCTCGACGAAGTGGCCAAGCGCTACTGAACACGTCTAAACGCCAAAGAACAACAGAAAGTGAGCCGATGAGCACCGCAGAAAAAACACTGGACATCCGACGCCCTTCCAAGTGGGTGGCCGAGGTGTGGCTGAACCGACCCGATGTGCGCAATGCTTTCAACGATAACGTCATTGCTGAACTCACGGAAGCATTTCAAACCTTGTCTAAAGACAATGATTTGCGCGCCATTGTGCTGGGTGCGCATGGCAAGGCCTTTTGCGCAGGCGCCGACCTCAATTGGATGCGCGCAATGTCGGGCTACAGCTGGGAAGAAAACCGAGCCGACGCCCAAAAGTTGGCCGACATGCTGTGGACCTTGGACCAATGTCCGGTGCCCATCGTAGGCCGCTTGCAAGGCGATTGCTACGCAGGTGGCATGGGCTTGGCCTCGGTCTGCGATGTGCTGATTGCCTCCGACAACGTCACCTTCTGTTTGTCGGAGGCGCGCTTGGGTTTGTTGCCAGGCACCATCAGTCCGTATGTGGTGCGTGCCATGGGCGCGCAAGCAGCCAAGCGCTACATGGTGACAGCCGAAAGATTTTCTGCCACACAAGCACACGCCATGGGCATGGTGCACGAGCTTTGCACGCCCGAATCTTTGGACGCCAAAGTGGCCGAGATCGTCAACACATTGTGTGGCAATGGCCCGCAGGCTTTACGCGCCTGCAAGCGTTTGGTGCAAGACGTGGCCGATCGCGTGATTGACGAAACACTGCGCGCAGAAACCGCCAGACGCATTGCCGACATCCGTGCCAGCGATGAGGGCAAAGAGGGTTTGGCGTCGTTCTTGCAAAAACGTCCTGCAAGTTGGACGCAGTCCTAAAGTGCCAAAGCACTGAACACATTTCCAGAATTCAAAGATCAGACAGCAGGCTTACCATGTTCAAAAAAATCCTCATTGCCAATCGCGGCGAAATTGCATGCCGTGTGGCAGCCACAGCCCAACGCATGGGCATTCAAACCGTTGCGGTGTATTCCGATGCAGACGCCAATGCCAAACACGTGGCGGCATGTGACGAAGCCATTCATGTGGGCGCCGCCGCACCCAAAGACAGCTACTTGCGTTGGGAGGCCATCATTGAAGCGGCCAAGGCCACAGGCGCCCAAGCCATTCACCCCGGTTACGGCTTCTTGAGCGAGAACGAAGCCTTTGCGGAAGCCTGCGCCAAAGCGGGCTTGGTCTTCATTGGCCCCCCCGCATCCGCCATCCAAGCCATGGGCCTGAAAGCCGAGTCCAAACAACTGATGGAAAAAGCTGGCGTGCCTTTGGTGCCCGGTTATCACGGTGCCGATCAAAACCCAGAGTTACTCAAGCGCGAAGCCGATCGCATTGGCTACCCTGTCTTGATCAAAGCCAGTGCCGGCGGTGGTGGCAAAGGCATGCGCGCTGTTGAAAAGTCAGAAGACTTTGCCGAGGCTTTGGCCTCTTGCCAACGCGAAGCGCAAAACAGTTTTGGCGATCAAGCGGTGTTGATTGAAAAGTATGTACAGCGTCCACGTCACATCGAAATTCAAGTGTTTGGCGACACGCAAGGCAACTGCGTCTACCTCATGGAGCGCGATTGTTCTGTGCAGCGTCGCCACCAAAAAGTGCTGGAAGAAGCGCCTGCACCTGGTATGACCGAAGCACTGCGCAAGCAGATGGGAGAAGCGGCTGTGGCCGCTGCACGAGCTGTGAACTATGTGGGCGCAGGCACTGTTGAATTCATCGTGGAACAGCGCGACAACCAAGCCACTGGCCAAGTCGACATGAACTTCTTCTTCATGGAGATGAACACCCGCTTGCAAGTGGAGCATCCTGTGACCGAAGCCGTGACAGGTTTGGATTTGGTGGAGTGGCAGTTGCGCGTGGCCAGTGGCGAGCCCTTGCCACTGAAGCAAGATCAAATCAAACTGACCGGTCATGCCATTGAGGCACGCATTTGCGCTGAAAACCCCGACAACAATTTCTTGCCTGCCACCGGTCATTTGCAGGTTTACAAAAAGCCAGCGCACACGGCCTTTGAACGCGGCACCGTGCGTTTCGACGATGGCGTGCGTCAAGGCGACACCATCAGTCCGTATTACGACTCGATGGTGGCCAAACTCATTGTGCACGGCGACACGCGCGAGCAAGCTTTGGCTTTGCTCGATCAAGCCTTGGCGCAAACACAAGTGGTGGGCTTGTCAAGCAATGTGCAATTTCTGCGGCATGTGGTGCAAAGCCCATCGTTTACCGAGGCGCGTTTGGACACTGCCCTCATTCCGCGCGAAGCGGACGTGTTGTTCAATCAAGAACGCGTGGGCATGAACGTGGCCGCCGCCGCAGTGGTGGCGCATACCTTGCATCAAGAACAGTCAAAGCAAGGTCATGATCCGTTCAGCAAAAGCGATGCGTGGCAAAGCCATGCTGAAACCAACCGTCGCTTCCCCTTGGAATTTGCAGGCGAAACCCACACAGCTTGGTTGCTGTATGGCCACGATGGTCAGATGCAATTGACCTGGGGCGATGCGGCAGGCCCTGGCGCCAAAGGTGCGCACGATGAATTTTCTTTCACGGCCGTTCAGTCTGCGGGTCATCACACCTCCAATGCATTGAACGTCACATGGCAAGGCCAGCGCGTCACCAGCGAGGTGGTGTTGCAAGCGGGCAAGCCCGGTCAGCCTGCCGAGTTGGCGCATGTGTTCACTGCGCATGGCGCCACCCGCATTCGCCTTATCAACCCCTTGGCCCATGCCGAAGGCGCGCAAGATGAAAAGGGTGGCTTAACCGCGCCCATGCCAGGTAAGGTGGTTTCCTTTGCGGTGAAGGCGGGCGAAAAAGTGAAGGCCGGTCAAACATTGGCGGTGATGGAGGCCATGAAAATGGAGCACACCATTGCGGCGCCCAAGGACGGTGAAGTGACGGAGCTGCTCTACGCCCCAGGCGATCAAATTGCCGAGGGAGCAGAGTTGCTCAAGCTTGCGTAAACTCAAGCTTTCCAATCACTCTTGCGTTTGCCATGAAAATTGTTTTTTGCTGCACCAACACCAAAGCAGAGCCGTGGCTAGAAGGTTTTCGTCAGGCCTTGCCGGGCGTTGACATTTGGGAGTGGCAAGCGGCTCAGCCGGGTGAAGCCCCCAAGTTGGCCGACCATGCCGTGGTGTGGTCACCCCCGCAAAGTTTCTTGGATGAACAAACGCAGTTGCAAAACTTGTTCAACATTGGCGCCGGTGTCGATGCCTTGTTGAAACTCAAGATGCCTGCCAGCCTCAACATCGTGCGCTTGAACGACGCGGGCATGTCAGTGCAAATGGCGGAGTACGTGTGCCATGCTGTCATTCGCTACTTCCGCGAGTTTGACCATTACGACAAAGATGCGCAGGCGCAGCGTTGGTCCTATCGCAAGCCAACATTGCGTGCCGATTTTTCGGTGGGCATTTTGGGCGCGGGCGTGTTGGGCAGTCATGTAGCCAAAACTTTGCAGACCTTTGAGTTTCCAGTGAATGTCTGGAGCCGATCGCCCAAACACATTGAAGGCGTCAAAAGCTTTTCCGGTGCTGCGCAGTTGCCTGAATTTTTAAAAGCCACGCGTGTCTTGGTTAACTTGTTGCCCCTCACCCCCGAGACTGAAAACATCTTGAACAGTGAGCACTTGATGCAATTGCAACAAGGCGCGTACCTCATCAATGTGGCGCGTGGTCGCCATTTGGTCGAGCAAGATTTGTTGGATGCATTGGCCAATGGCCACATGGCTGGTGCCACCTTGGATGTGTTTCGCGAAGAGCCCTTGCCGCAAGCTCACGCTTTCTGGACGCATCCTCAAATCACGGTCACCCCTCACACCTCAGCGCGTACGCTGCGCGAAGAAAGCATTGCGCAAATCGCTGGCAAGATCAAAGCGGTGTATGCAGGTCAAGCCATTGAAGGCCGCGTCGACAAAGTACGTGGCTATTAACAGAGAAGATCTATGACACTTCCTTCACGCGTTAAATTGGTCGATGTTGGCCCCCGCGATGGTTTGCAAAACGAAAAGCAAGCGGTGCCAGCGGCCGTCAAAATTGAATTGGTTCATCGCTTGCAAGCAGCGGGGCTGAAAGAAATTGAAGTCACCAGCTTTGTCAGTCCCAAGTGGGTGCCCCAAATGGCCGATAACGCCGAAGTGATGGCCGGCATTCAACGGCAAGCAGGTGTGCGCTATTCAGTGCTCACGCCCAACATGCAGGGCTATCAAGCCGCGGTCCACAGCAAGCCCGATGAGATCGTGGTGTTTGCGGCGGCCAGCGAAGCCTTCAGCCAAAAGAACATCAACTGCAGCATTGAAGAAAGCATCCAACGTTTTGCGCCTGTGGTAGATGCCGCGCGCGCAGCCGGCATTTATGTGCGCGGCGCCATGTCTTGCGTGGTGGGTTGCCCCTACGAAGGCGAGGTGGCGCCGTCACAGGTGGGCCGTTTGGCGCAGTTGATGAAAAGCATTGGCGTGCAACATGTGGGTGTGGCCGACACCATTGGTGTGGGCACGCCGCTCAAAGTGAAAGCGGCCATGGAGGCCACACTCCAGCATTACGATGTAAACGATGTGTCGGGCCATTTTCATGACACGTATGGCCAGGCCCTGTCCAACACCTTGGCCAGTTTAGAGTTGGGTGTCTGGCAGTTTGATACCTCGGTGGCTGGCTTGGGCGGTTGTCCTTATGCCAAAGGCGCTACTGGCAATGTAGCCACCGAAGATGTGGTCTACATGCTGCACGGCATGGGCATCGACACGGGCATTGACCTCGACAAGTTGGTCGATGCTGGAGCTTTCATCAGTGATTTCTTGCAGCGCAAGTCGGGCTCGCGTGTGGCCACGGCCATCTTGAACAAACGATTAGGCTAAGCAGGGTTTTTCGCAAGCCCTTATCCTTAGCACCATGAGCCAGTTGACCCGATTGCAAACCCGCGCAGACCAAGTCTTGAATTCAGACGCGGTGCACGTGCCTTCGCCTTGCGTGTCGATCTGTGTCGTTCATCCCACGACGGGCATGTGCGAAGGATGCTTGCGCACCCTCGATGAAATTGCTGCATGGGGCCAAATGCCCAGCGCTCAGCAGCGCGGCGTCTGGCAACACATTCAAGTGCGCTGTGCCGACAAATTGCGAGGTATGGCGTCGTGAAAGAAATTCATTTCTATTTTGATTTCATTTCGCCCTATGCCTGGCTGGCCTTTCAGGCTTTACCCAAAACACTCGAAGGCATCAGCCACCGCGTGCACTATCACCCTGTGTTGTTTGGCGCCTTGCTGAAGCACCACGGTCAATTGGGTCCAGCAGAAATGCCAGGCAAGCGTGATTGGACCTATCGCCAAGTGATGTGGTTGGCAAAGCAACAAGGCACTGTTTTGAAAATGCCTGCGTCACACCCGTTCAATCCTTTGGCACTTCTGCGTTTGGCGGTGGCCACTTCCTCAAACGGCCAGCCCAATCGTTATGTCGTTGAAAGTATTTTCAAACATGTGTGGTGTGAAGGTTTGGAAGCCACAGATGCAGAACGATTGGCCACATTGCAAACGCATTTGCTGTCGCAGGCCTCGCTGCAAGGTGTGGCCAAAGATCCGCAATCTGACGATGTGAAGCGCATGTTGCAGCAGCAAACTGAGAGCGCCATTGCACTCGGCTTGTTTGGTGTGCCCAGCATGGTGGTCGATGGGCAAGTGTTCTGGGGGCAAGATGCATTGCCCATGTTGCGCGCTTACCTCGAGGGCGACTCGTGGTTTCAAAGTTCAGAGTGGCGTGATGTGTCGCAGCTGCCGGTAGGCATTCGCCGTGCGCCAGAGAAGAAATAAGTCTTCAGTCGCTTTGCTTTGAGGCAGCGGGCGTGGCCACTTGCCGTTCCCAGTGATTGACCAGCAGCGCATACACCCAGGTGATTGCCAAGAACACCAACACCGAACCCTGTGCAGCCATCCAAAATCCCACTGGCCGATCGAACATCACAAAGTTTAAATCGCGTGCAAAAAATGCCACGCAAAACGTGACGCTGGCCCACAGGCACAACAAGCACCAACGCAGTCGCGCGACACGTTTTGCAAATGCTTCTGCAGTCAAATGGCTTGTTTCCATGTGGCAATCTTCGCATGCGCTTGTCCTAGCTAGCCAAGCAAGTTCTGCTTTTGCTTCGTCAATAGGACCTAGTAGTTACCCTTTGATTCCGATCTAATCCCATGATGTGAAATAAAAACAAAGGGTTTCACCCCAAACTGTCAGCCACCGTTGGTTTGGTGTCAGAGGATGGTCAGAGCTTCCCCCAAGAATCGCGCCCAAGCCTTCGTGTCGAAGGCTATTTTTTGGAGACAGCTACTATGGCTACAACAGATCCACGTCCGATGTCAGACGAAGAAAAGAAGGTTATCTTCGCTTCGTCACTCGGCACCGTTTTCGAGTGGTACGACTTTTACTTGTACGGTTCACTCGCAGCAATCATTGCGAAACAGTTCTTCAGCGGCTTGGATGAAGGCTCTGCTTTCATTTTCGCGTTGCTGGCTTTCGCCGCCGGTTTCATCGTCCGTCCTTTCGGCGCCATCTTCTTTGGCCGCTTGGGCGACATGATTGGTCGCAAGTACACCTTCTTGGTGACCATTTTGATCATGGGCTTGTCCACGTTCATCGTGGGTATCTTGCCTAACTACGCCAGCATTGGCGTGGCCGCTCCCGTCATCCTGATCTGCTTGCGCTTGTTGCAAGGTTTGGCTTTGGGTGGTGAGTACGGTGGTGCTGCCACTTACGTGGCCGAGCACGCACCCATGGGCAAGCGCGGTGCTTACACCTCATGGATTCAGACCACGGCCACATTGGGCTTGTTCTTGTCCTTGATGGTGATTTTGGGTGTGCGCACCTACACGGGTGAAGACGCCTTTGCCGAGTGGGGCTGGCGCATTCCGTTCATTGTTTCCATTCTGTTGTTGGCCGTCTCGGTCTACATCCGTTTGAGTATGAACGAGTCACCTGCTTTTGCCAAAATGAAAGCGGAAGGCAAAACTTCCAAAGCACCTTTGACTGAATCCTTCGGTCAGTGGAAAAACTTGAAGATCGTGATCTTGGCTTTGATCGGCTTGACAGCGGGCCAGGCGGTGGTGTGGTACTCAGGCCAGTTCTACGCTTTGTTCTTCTTGACACAAGCCTTGAAGGTGGACGGCGCGACCGCCAACATCATGGTGGCGATCTCTCTGATCATTGGTACACCTTTCTTCCTGGTGTTCGGTAGCTTGTCTGACAAGATTGGCCGCAAGCCCATCATCTTGGCAGGTTGCTTGTTGGCCGCTGTCACTTACTTCCCAGTGTTCAAAGCCTTGACCGCTGCAGCCAACCCCGACTTGGCCGCTGCACAAGCTAAATCACAAGTGGTGGTGACTGCAGATCCAGCCGAGTGCTCGTTCCAGTTCAACCCCACAGGTACCAAGAAGTTCACGTCGTCTTGCGACATTGCCAAGCAACGTTTGGCCAGTGCTTCTGTGAGCTACGCCAACGAAGTGGCACCTGCCGGTACACCCGCTACCATCAAGGTGGGCGAAACTTTGGTGAAAGTGAAGTACACACCTGAAGACATCGCTGAAGCCAAGGCCAAAGCCGAAGCCAAAGTGGCTGAACTCACTGCGGCTCAACCTCAAGATGCCAAAGCTTTGGAAGCTGCCAACAAGTCTGTCAAAGATTTGAGCAACGAGAAAACAGCCGGCTCTACGCTGTTGGCTTCTAACTTGGGCGCTGCTTTGAAGGCTGCGGGTTACCCACCTAAGGCAGACATGGCCAAGTTTGACAAAGTCAAAGTGATCATGATCCTGACTTACTTGGTGATCTTGGTGACCATGGTGTACGGCCCGATTGCGGCCATGTTGGTGGAGATGTTCCCAACACGCATTCGTTACACCTCCATGTCTTTGCCTTACCACATCGGTAACGGTTGGTTCGGTGGTTTGCTGCCTACAACTGCTTTCGCGATCGTGGCGCAAACCGGTGACATGTACAACGGTCTCTGGTACCCCATTGTTATCGCGGCCGCTACGGTTGTGATTGGTGGCTTGTTCATCAAGGAAACCAAAGACGTCGACATCTTCGCCAACGACTAATTTGTAAGCTTTCCGAGACCTTCTCGGTGCTACATTCAAGCCCTCCCTCCGTGGAGGGCTTTTTAATTGGGGCGGCTTTTTAAATGGGGTCAGATCAACATTAATTTCTAATCGAAGCGGTAAAAGACTAAGGGGCTAACAATAAATGGGGTCAGATCAACATTAATTTTTTGTGATTCAAAGTGATCTGTGTTCAAAGTAAATTAATGTTGATCTGACCCCATTTATTGCCCCCCTTAGCCTTTCCCCCACTTCAATTGACAAAATTAATGTTGATCTGACCCCATTTAAAAATGTGCGCTCATCCTGAACAACGATATTGATTGGAGAAAACTCATGTGGAAAATTGCTGTTGGCTTTGCCATCTTCGCTGGCCTCGCATTGTTTGTCATTTCTAAAGGTGGCGACAGCGTCGACATGACCGGTGAAAAGCACGGTTCTGAAGCGGTGCACGCACCTGCACCTGCAGCGGCTACCCCAGCAGAAGCGCCCGCAGCGCCTTCTGCAGCACCAGCTGCGCCTGCGACCAAGCCATGAAGTCAATCAAAACTTTGTTGCTGACATTGGCAGCAACATTTGCAGTTACTGCAAACGCAGGCGGTCCTCAAACTTGGGGGCATGTTTCTGATGCATTGGCCATTGGTTTGCCACTGTCTGCAGCCGGTAATGCATTTGCCAAAGGCGACACAGAAGGTATCAAAGAACTCACCTACACGTTGGGTTCGACCTTTGTGGCTGCTGAGGCATTGAAGTCACTGATTCATGAAAAGCGTCCAGATGGTTCAGGCAATGACAGTTTTCCTTCTGGACATACTGCTATTGTGTTTGCCGCTGCCCGGTTTTTTGACAAACGTTACGCTCCCGACGCATCGCCTGTTTTGTATGCCGCAGCTGGGCTCACGGCCTTGGCGCGCGTAAAAGCTGACAAGCACTACACCAAAGACGTGTTGGCTGGCGCTGGTTTGGGTTACGTTTCAGCCGAGTATTTCACGCGGCCCTTGTCAGGTGGTGCGGTATCACTGATGCCGGCCAAGTCGGGTCTTGCCTTCGTTTGGCAAAAGCCTTTGTTTTGATTTGATTGCATGATGCTTGTGGCAATGCCCAGCATTTGGAGGTCGTGGTGCTTCCTGATGCTGTGCTTTGCCTCGCTGTCTTGTTGGAGTGCGCCTTCCGCCGCTCTGCAAGATGCGTTTGAAGTTCGCTCGATGGTTTTACGTCCTTGTGAGCAAGGCTTGCCAGGTGATTGCATCAAGGTCGACGTTACTTTGCTTCTTGATGCCCCCATCGACATCGTTTGGGACGTCATCACAGATTATCAACAGGCTGCGCAGTTCATCAGCAATTTACGCTCTAGTACCGCAAAGCAGCTTGGACCTCACAAATTACAAGTCGAGCAAGTGGGGCGAGTGGGTTGGAATGCGTTGAATGTGGACCTCAAGACGGTGTACCACGTCAATCTGAATCTTGTCGACAAAAAAATCCAGAGCTTTGCAGTGGGTGGTGATTTAAAAATGGTGTCAATGTTCACGCAATTGCATGCCAAGGCTAATGGCGGCACTTTGTTGGAATACACTTTGGTCACAGACCCCGCTCGTTGGGCGCCGTTGGTCATTGCGGAAGAGTTGTTGGTTAGAAATGCGAAACAAAGCTTTTCTGATTTGAAACGTGAAATCCTCAAAAGGGCTTCAGCTGCAGCCAACAAGCCGGCACCTTAAAGCGCGTGAGAAGGAAAGACATGCCCAAAAAATCAATCTCTCGTTGGGAATCCATGCAGCATGCTGTACGCGGTTTCAGGGTGGTCTTCCAAGAGCCAAATGCCCAAATTCACTTGCTGGCTGCCGCTGGTGCCATTGCCTTGGGTGTGTATTTGCGCATCACTTGGATGGAGTGGGTGGCCGTAACTTTTGCCATTGTGTCGGTCATTGGTGCTGAAGCTTTGAACACGGCAGTTGAAAGAGCGGTCGATTTGGCCAGCCCAGAGTGGCATGAAACCGCGGGTCAAGCCAAAGATGCCGCCGCCGCCGCGGTGCTGATCTTCAGCATAGGCGCTGCAATCGTAGGCGCTTTGATTTTCTTGCCTAAGTTGTTGGCGATCTGACCCCTATTGTTTTTTCAGTGATGTTGAAGCCACTCTTTTAAAGCATCGTTGATTCTTGTTTGCCAGCCAGGGCCGTTCTTCTGAAATGCTTCTAAAACTTCTGGATCGAGTCGAATGGCAATTTGTTTCTTGGGCGAAACACTGAACGGGCGGCCTCTTTTTTTGTAGGCCACAAGGCCATCGGTCATTTGTTTGTGACTTAAAGGCTTGTCGTCCTCATCTTTACCATCCCAAACATAGAACACATCTGACTTTTGAGCTTTGATAGCGCGCAAAATTTCTTCACGACTGACGCCCTTCGCTTGCAAGCCACTCGAAGTAGAAAGTTGCTTCTTTTTGACTGGCTTTTCTGAAACTGATGATCCTGATTTGGTCATTGCGGTAGGTGTGGACTAAGGCTAAAACACAAAGCTTGTTCAAGACATAGGCAAAGGAAACGATGCGTTCTTCTCCATTTATTGTAGATGCATTAAATGGAAATGGCCATCTATTCCTTTTGATGTGATTGACTTTCAGTTTGCGCCCTACCTGCCAACTCACAATCCACAATAGCTTTCATAGGCTGAGCAATTTAATTGGGGTCAGATCAACATTAATTTCCAATCGAAGCGGACGAAGGCCCAAGGGGGCTTCCTCATCTGGAGTACCAGAAATCGTTCAGCCCCCTTGAGCCTTCGCCCACTTCAATTGAAAAAATTAATGTTGATCTGACCCCAATTAAATTTCTTCCCAAGCCTAGAATGTTGGGCCTCCACCCACAAAGCTTGCCCTTATGTCCAACGGTTTTATCAAGATTCGCGGTGCTCGTCAGCACAACCTCAAAAACATTGATTTGGACATCCGCACGGGGGAGTTGACCGTGGTCACCGGGCCCAGCGGGTCGGGCAAGTCGAGTTTGGTGTTTGACACGCTGTATGCCGAGGGGCAGCGGCGCTATGTGGAGACTTTCAGCGCCTATGCGCGGCAGTTTCTAGACCGCATGGACAAGCCGGCGGTGGACAAGGTGGAAGGTGTGCCACCGGCCATTGCCATCGACCAAACGAATCCGGTTAGAAGTTCGCGTTCAACTGTGGGCACGATGACGGAGTTGAACGATCACTTGAAGTTGTTGTTCGCGCGATTGGGGCATTTGCATGATCGGGACACCGCGCGGCCTGTGAAGCACGATACGCCGGAGTCGATCTATGCCGAGTTGGTTAAAAGGGCCGAAGCTGCGGGCGATCCTCGATTGGTTTTGACGTTTCCTGTTGAGTTGCCCGGCAACACCACGGCGGAGCAAGTTGAGCAGTGGTTGTCGGCGAGTGGATTTACCAAGGTGCAAGCTGAGCGGGACGTTGCGACGCCTACCGGGCCGCGCAAGGTGTTGGATGTGGTGGCCGACAGGTTCAGGTTGGCCGGTGCTGAGAAGGCTCGGGTGGTGGAAGCCATTGAGGTGGCGCTGAAGCGGGGTGGGCGCTTGAATGTTTATGTGATTGGGGACGGTGCTCAATTTGGATCTGACCCCAATTCCTCCGGCATGTGGCGTTTCTCGGCGGGCTTGCATTGCCCCGAGAGTGACTTGCGTTATCCCGAGCCACTGCCTTCGATGTTTTCGTTCAACTCGGCCGTGGGGGCTTGCGAAACTTGCCGTGGATTTGGCCGGGTGATTGGTGTCGACTTGGGTTTGGTCATTCCGAATGACAAGCTCACCCTTAGAGCGGGTGCAATCAAAACGATCCAAACGCCCGCATGGAAAGAAGCGCAAGACGACCTCATGCGCCATGCAGAAGCTGCTGGCATTCCGCGCGACACGCCTTGGTTCAAGTTGACCGCAGAGCAACAAAAGTGGGTGATTGAAGGCTCGCCCAACTGGAACGGCAAATGGAATCAGCAGTGGTACGGCGTGCACCGCTTCTTTGCCTACCTCGAAAGCAAAGCCTACAAGATGCACATCCGCGTGCTCTTGTCCAAATATCGCAGCTACACCGAGTGCGGTTCATGCGGTGGCGCACGTCTTAAAACAGACAGCCTGTTGTGGCGCATTGGCAGTGCAGAAGATGCCGATGCCACCTTGCCCAAAGAAAAACGTTTCTTGCCCAAAGGCGTGAAGTGGACACGCCAACAACTCGAAGCCTTGCCTGGCCTCAGTTTGCATGACCTCATGATCATGCCCATCGACAAGCTGCGCAACTTTTTCGATCGCATGTCGGCCACCGCCATTCAAGAAAACAGCCAAGACGGCGAAGCGCAAGCGCTCAAACTGTTGCTGGAAGAAATTACCAATCGCCTGAAGTACTTGTGCGATGTGGGCATTGGCTATCTCACGTTGGACCGCCAAAGCCGAACCCTCAGCGGCGGCGAAGTGCAGCGCATCAACCTCACGACCGCATTGGGCACTTCACTCGTCAACACGTTGTTTGTGTTGGACGAGCCCAGCATCGGCCTGCACCCGCGCGACATGAATCGCATCACGCAAGCCATGCACCGCCTCAGAGATGCGGGCAACACGCTGGTGGTGGTTGAGCACGACCCCGCCGTGATGCTGGCCGCCGACCGCATGATCGACATGGGCCCCGGCCCTGGCGAGAAGGGCGGCCAGATTGTGTTTGACGGCAGCACCGCCGACTTGCGCAATGCCGACACCCTGACGGGCGCCTACTTGGGCGGCCGCAAACAAGTGGGCATGGGCTTCAAGCGCTTGGTCACCGACAACACGCCGCGCCTCATTTTGGAAGGCGCCCGAGAGCACAACCTCAAAAACGTTTCGATTGATTTTCCGCTGCAGCGTTTGGTGTGTGTGACAGGTGTGAGTGGCTCTGGCAAATCCAGTTTGATTCAAGATGTCTTAGCCCCCGCACTCTTAAGACACTTTGGCAAGAGCACCGATACACCAGGCGCGCACGACCGCTTGCTGGGTGCCGATCATTTAAGCGATGTGGTATTTGTCGATCAATCACCCATCGGGAAAACAGCACGCTCCAACCCCGTGAGTTATGTGGGCGCATGGGATGCACTGCGAGAAATTTTTGCGGTCGCACCTTTGTCGAAGCAGCGCGGCTACACGGCGTCTAAGTTCAGTTTCAACAGTGGCGATGGCCGATGCCCCACTTGCGGCGGCTCGGGCTTTGAACACGTTGAAATGCAATTCTTGAGCGACGTGTATTTGCGTTGCCCCGATTGCGATGGCAAACGATACCGCCCCGAAATTCTGGAAATCACCATTGAGCGTCAAGCCATTGGTGATTTGCGCGCACGTCACTTGAATGTGGCCGATGTGCTGGACCTCACGGTCAGCGAAGCGGCGGCCTTGTTTGCGCAAGACCGCGATGTGATTCGTGCGTTGCAACCCATCGTGGATGTGGGTCTTGAATATGTGAAGCTGGGTCAGCCCGTGCCCACCTTGTCGGGCGGCGAGGCGCAGCGTTTGAAGTTGGCTGGGTTCTTGGCAGGCGCTGCCAAATCGTCCACATCCAGCAAACAGTCGATTGCCAAGAAGGGCACCTTGTTCTTGTTCGATGAGCCGACCACAGGTTTGCATTTCGACGACATCGCCAAACTGATGCGCGCACTGCGCAAGTTGCTAGAAGGCGGTCATTCGCTGATTGTGATTGAGCACAACCTGGATGTGATTCGCGCCAGTGATTGGCTGATTGACCTCGGCCCCGAGGGTGGTGACGCAGGGGGCTATGTGGTGGCGGAAGGTATGCCAGAAGATGTGCGTAACCATGCTACGTCGCACACTGCATTGGCTTTGCGTGAATATGCAGAGGCCATGGGGGAGTTTGAAGGGGTGCTGAAAGTTGCCGAGGCTGCCAACTTGGCGGGCGACCGGGTTACGCCGGGTGCCTCATACTCTGACAAGAAATCGTTACCCGGCGCAACCCGATCGCCCACCAAGTTGGCCGGTCAATTTGGGGGCAAGAGTTCTAATGCACGTGTTCTAAGCGCAGAAGATAACAGCATCCGCATCGTCAACGCCAAAGAGCACAACCTCAAAAACCTGAGCGTCAACATTCCGCGCGGGCAGTTCAATGTGATTACGGGGGTCAGTGGGTCTGGTAAATCGACACTGGCGTTTGACATTTTGTTCAACGAAGGCCAACGCCGTTACCTAGAAAGTTTGAACGCCTACGCACGAAGCATCGTGCAACCTGCAGGCCGACCCGAAGTAGACGCGGTGTACGGCATTCCGCCCACGGTGGCCATTGAACAGCGGCTGTCGCGCGGTGGCCGTAAGAGCACGGTAGGCACCACCACCGAGGTGTGGCATTTCTTGCGACTGCTCTACGTGAAGCTAGGCACTCAACATTGCATTCACGACAACGCAGCCGTGGCCCCGCAAACGCCCGACAGCATTGCCGCGCAGTTGATGAAAAACTTCAAAGGCCAGCACATTGGTTTGCTGGCGCCGTTGGTGATGAATCGCAAAGGCGTCTACACCGAGCTGGCCGAATGGGCGCGCCCGCGTGGTTACACACATTTGCGTGTCGATGGCAATTTCTTGCCCACGCAAAATTTCCCGCGCATTGACCGTTTCAAAGAGCACACCATTGAGCTGCCCGTGGCCAGCCTCAAAGTCAGTGCGGATCAAGAAAAGCAACTCAGAGAAGCACTGACCAAAACTTTGGAATTGGGCAAAGGCGTGGTGCATGTGTTGAGCGATTTGAATGGTCTGCAAGACGCCATGGAAGCCAACCAAGCCACGGCCCACATCGGCAAACTGAATGTGTTCTCTACACTCAGAGCTTGCCCTGAATGCAGCACCTCGTACAACGAACTCGATCCGCGTTTGTTCAGCTACAACAGCAAGCACGGTTGGTGCCCAGAGTGTGTGGGCACCGGTGTGAAACTAAGCAAAGATCAACGCAAGGTGTTTGACGACTCCGTCAGAGACGACGATCAAAAAGGCCGCGAGCAAAGTTTTTCTGAGCCTGAAATTGAAGACTTGATTGAGCAAGTATGTCCGCACTGTGAAGGCACACGTTTGAATCAAACGGCGCGCCATGTGAAGTTCACATCGCAGCATTTGCCCATCACCGACATCGCCAGCATGAGCGTGACGGACGTGCGCAAATGGGTGCAAAGTTTGGCCAAAACCAACGAGTTGACACAAAGAGAAAATGACATCGCCCGCGACCTGCTGCCAGAAATTGAAAGCCGCTTAGAGTTCCTAGAAGAAGTCGGCTTGGGCTATCTCACGCTAGACCGCGGTGCACCCACACTCAGCGGCGGCGAAGCACAGCGCATCCGATTGGCCGCCCAACTGGGCAGCAACTTGCAAGGCGTGTGCTACGTGCTCGACGAACCCACCATCGGTTTGCATGCGCGCGACAACCAAATCTTGTTGAACGCTTTGCACAAACTGGGCGACAAAGGCAACACGCTGGTGGTGGTGGAACACGACGAAGACACCATTCGAAGAGCCGACCACATCATCGACATTGGCCCCAGCGCAGGCAAACGCGGTGGCAAGTTGGTGGCGCAGGGCAGTGTGAAAGACATCACCGACGCCCAAGATTCGCAGACAGGCAGATACCTGCTGCACGCCATGAAGCACCCGCTGCAAACACGCCGATTGATGCCCGCGTTTGATGCAGTGGCCAACGCCATCCAACCAGAAAAGAAAGTTCAAGCACCTGCTGCTAAAAAGATTTCTAAAAAGGCACAAGCTGCCGCAGCTGTAGTGGCTGCTGCAGAAGCATCCAAAACATTGAACGCCCTACAAGAAGCCATCACCACCCTCATGTGGTTGGAACTCAAAGGCGCCAATTTGCACAATCTGCAAAACGTCAATGTCGAAATTCCTTTGCAACGATTGGTCGCTGTCACTGGCGTCAGTGGTTCAGGCAAATCCACCTTGGCACGCGACGTGTTGCTGGCCAACGTGCAAACCCACGTGAGTCAACGCAGCACCAAAGCAGGCAGAGACGAACAAGAGGCCGGCAAGTTCCCAGCCCTCACTGGCTGCACGGAGCTCAAAGGCTTTGAGGCCATCGACCGCGTGTTGGAAGTGGACCAAACCCCCATCGGCAAAACACCGCGCAGCTGCCCCGCCACCTACATCGGTTTTTGGGACACCATCCGCAAACTCTTCGCAGAAACATTGGAAGCCAAAGCCCGCGGCTACGCAGCAGGAAGGTTTAGCTTCAATACTGGCGAAGGACGCTGCCACACTTGCGAAGGCCAGGGCCTCAGAACCATCGAGATGAGTTTCTTGCCCGACGTGAAAGTGCCCTGCGAAGCCTGCCATGGTGCGCGCTTCAATCCCGAAACCTTGGCTGTCACTTGGCGCGGCAAAAGCATTGGCGACGTGCTGAAGATGGAAGTGGACGAAGCGGTGACTTTCTTCGAAACGATGCCGTCAATTGCGCATCCTTTGCAACTGCTCAAAGACGTTGGCTTAGGCTACCTCACCTTGGGCCAGCCGAGTCCAACCCTGAGTGGCGGCGAAGCACAACGCATCAAGTTGGTGACTGAACTGACCAAGGTACGTGACGAAGTGGGCAAGCGCGGCAACAAAGCGCCGCACACCTTGTACGTGCTCGACGAACCCACCGTGGGCCTGCACATGGCCGACGTCGACAAACTGATTCACGTGTTGCACCGCTTGGTGAACGCGGGTCACAGCGTGTTGGTGATTGAGCACGACTTGGATGTGATTGCCGAAGCCGATTGGATCATTGACCTGGGACCCGATGGCGGCAAAGCCGGTGGCCAAGTGGTGGCCAGTGCCAGCCCCGAAGACGTAGTGCGCTTGGGCACCCACACGGGCAAGGCTTTGAAGGCGGTTTTGGCCAGATAAGCGCAAGATCAACAAGTACTGCCAAAGTGCGGCGCTTGTTGAAGCGAATTTAGCGAGGCGTCTCTTCACTGGCCGCCATCACCAGCGCCAGTGAAATACTGAGCGACAACATGGCCCCATAGTAGTTATGAACCATGTTGGTGTTCGACAAGCCCGCAGTGAGGTGCATGAACAAAATGCCCAAAATACCTTGCGCCGCGCGCGGATGGGGCACCCACAGCTTGCGCACCACCAAGCCCATGCCAGTGGCCAGCACCAACAAACTCAAAATGCCCATCAAGCCGTGGCTGACCCACGCGTCTAAAAACTCATGGTGCAAGTGCCCCAATTTTTGCACTTGCACAGAATTGATTTCGAGGCCCCACTGCTTGATCATGGCAATGCTGTTCTCTTTGCCATAGCCCAACCAAGGTTGGACTTCAATGGCATCGAGTGCTTTGCTCCACAAGAACAAGCGCGAACCCACAGAGGTGTTGGCTGCTTCGCCGGGGTTGCTTTGCGACAGGGAGGCCTCGACCCACACCTCAGACAGGCGGTGGAACACCGATGTCAACCAAAGAGGCTGGGTACCCAGCACCCACACAAAGCCCAAGAAAGCCAAGCCCAGCGCCACCCAAGTTCTGGGTTTGAAACTGGACAGCTGAAGCATCATTCGGTTGGAGGCGGCCACGTAGCCAGCCAAGGCCAGCCAGATCAACAGGCCATACACCCCTCGAGATTGGCTTAAGACAACCCCCATGGCGCCCAAGAGCACACCCACGACCCAAATTTTGCGATGAACCGCTGCCAGTGACTGGTCCAAAACTTTTGGGGCCAACACGCATACCAAAAAGCTCAAGCTGACGGCCCATGCAATGGCGTGCAAGGGCGTTTCACGCCCCTTGATGGCGGTGACCAAAAAGCCCAAACTGCAAGCCAAAGCCAGCGCATAGCCCAAAATCACTTTTTGCATGCCCACCAATCGGTAATAGGGAGGCCATTTGACCAAGGCCACGGTGGCCAGGGCGCCCAGGATCAGCCTGGCTTCGGCGTGCCGGCGATCCCAATCGTCTTGCCAAAAAGCATGCGGAATGATGCGAATGGCCCCCGCTGCCAAGCAGGCCAAAAGCCAAATTCTTGCAGCCTCTTCAATGGGGGAGGTTAAGCCTCCATCAGGGTTTAATTGTGAGTGTGCGCAAACTTTTGAGGCATTGGACTGTTCAGATCGAACAAAGGCCCACAAGCCCATGGCGCAGAGCAAAACCCAGGCAAGTCCACCCAGTTTGGTGCTAGCAGGTGCCGCAATCAGGGTGATTGCAAAGAGGGCAAATGCAAGGGAAGGAAAGGGGCGTCTGAGCAATGCTGAGATGTTCTTATTTTATGATCTGAAATTATAAATGAGCCCTCTTCAGTGCCGTCTGTGCGCAGGGTCACAACAAGTTCACAATACTGCCTCAATGTCTTCACCAAGAACCACCCTTGCACCTTCTTACTGGCTCGTTGTGCCCACGTACAACCCCGGTGCCGAAGTATGGTCGCGGTGGATTGCTGCATTGGCGCAACAAACCCACCCGCCCCAGCAAGTCTTTGTGGTCGACTCCAGTTCTACCGATGGCACACCGGCCCTAAGTCGGGCTGCTGGTTTCAAAGTGTTCACCGTGGCGCCAGAAAAGTTCAACCATGGCGGCACCCGTCAATGGGCCCTAGACCAAGCCTTGGCGCAGCAAGCCACAGCGCCGTCGTTTGTCGTTTACCTTACCCAAGATGCCATCTTGGCGCAGCCCAAGGCCATCCATCAGCTCTTGTCTTCATTTCAAGACCCCCATGTGGCTGCTGCCTTTGGTCGCCAAATACCCCACAGCCAAGCGCCATGGCTAGAAGCCCACGCCAGGCATTACAACTACCCCGACACATCCCGCACAGTTAGCCTTCAAGACAAGCACACGCTGGGCCTGAAAGTGTGTTTCTTTTCCGATGCTTTTGCCGCCTACCGCCTCGAGACCTTGCAACAGCAGGGGGGCTTTCCCAAGCACGTGCCCTTGGGCGAAGACACCTTTGTGGCTGGCAAGTTGTTGCTATCGGGACATTCCCTTCGTTATGAAGCCCTTGCGGCCGTTTATCATTCACACCAATACAACGGACTTCAGGATTTTCAGCGCATGTTTGACACGGGCGTTTTTCATGCGCAAAACCCTTGGCTCCAAGCATCCTTTGGCAGCGCCGAAGGCGAAGGCTTGCGTTACACGCGCGCGCAACTCCACTATTTGCAAACCCACAAGTCGCCAGTTTCTGTCGTCTTGGGAGTTGCACAATTGATGGTGCGAAATGCCATCAAGTGGCTAGGCTATCGCCTAGGCAAAGCGCATCCCTTTTTGCCGCGCTCGCTCAAACGCGCGATGGCCATGCACAAGCCGTATTGGTCAACCGTTTCTTCTCAGCAGCAGGCATGATTCCCACCCTTTCGCTCTTTCAAGTCAGGGTTTCCAAGTTCGCCATTTTGTTGGGCGATGCGCTGGCCTTTGCCTGCGCGTTTGCCATTGCCACTGCCATCAATGTGTTGGCCGATCCCAGTCGCAATGTGGGCATTTGGTTTTCCACACAAGACCTGCAACGCTATTACGCATGGGCTGGCTTGGTTTTCTTAGGTCTCATGCTGTTCCTGATGCGGTTTCAGCACTACAGCGACCGCCGACCCTTTTGGGACGAACTAGGCGACATCCTGCGATTGACGGTCAGCCTGGCCTTGCTCGACATGACCTTGGTCGCATCCACGCGCTGGAACTCTTCACGCCTCTGGTGGTTGCTGGCCTGGTTCAGCGCCGTCATCATGGTGGTGTGGGGCCGCATGCTCACGCGCGTGCTGCTCAAACAATTGGGCTTGTGGATTCGTCCCACCATCATCATTGGCCATGGCAACAACGCCAAAGACGCAGCCATTGCGCTCCAAAGTGAGCCTCGCATGGGCTTTCAAGTGGCCGGCTATGTCGATGTCGACCAAGCCCAGCCAAGTTTGCAATTGAATGGCCGCACCCTCCAAAATTTTGAGCAACTGCAGGCCTTGGCCGAGCAGCCAGGCATTCAATGGGTCATTGCCCTAGAGCATGCACAGTCTGATCAACGTGAACATTGGTTGCGCACATTGGCGCAGTGGGGCGCCACAGACATCAGCGTTATTCCGGCCATGCGAGGTGTGCCTTTGTATGGCACCGACATGTCGCATTTCTTCTCGCACGAAGTGGCTTTGCTGCGTGTGCGCAACAACTTGCGACGCTGGCCTGCCCGCCTCACCAAACGACTCTTTGACTTAAGCGCTGCCGCCTTGCTGCTGGTCATTTTGTCGCCCATCATGTTGCTGATTGCCATTGCCCTGAAGTTGGAGGGCGGCGCAGTGTTCTTTGCCCACACGCGTGTGGGCAAAAATGGCCGTGCTTTCAGATGCCTCAAGTTTCGCTCCATGGTGCCCCATGCAGAAACCAAATTGCAAATGCTGCTGCAACAAAACCCGCAACTCAAAGCAGAGTGGGACAGAGAGCATAAGCTCAAAGACGACCCCCGCATCAGCCCTTTGGGTGCCTTTTTAAGGCGCACCAGCCTCGATGAATTGCCGCAACTGTTTAACGTGCTCAAAAGCGAAATGAGCTTGGTGGGGCCAAGGCCCATCGTGCGCGAAGAGTTGCAAAAGTACGGCATCGAAAAAAGCTACTACCTCATGGTGCGCCCGGGCATGACAGGCTTGTGGCAAGTCAGCGGCCGCAACGATGTCGACTACGAAACACGCGTTTACCTCGACGCGTGGTACGTCAAAAACTGGTCGCTGTGGTACGACTTGGCCATTCTTTTCAAAACCATCAAGGTTGTTTTGTGGCGCAACGGCGCCTATTGATCTCAGCATGGACCCAAGCAGCAACATGCGCAACGGCAGCCTTCAAGACCACACAAGCAACAACCTCACAGCACTGCGTTGGTTGGCCGCTGGCTTGGTGTTGTATGGCCATTCATTTGTTTTTCTAGGCCTGCCCGAACCCATCTTTTTACAGTGGGTGCCTCTGGGCCCATTGGGCGTCTACATCTTCTTTGCCATCAGTGGCTACTTGGTCTCGCAAAGCTGGCAGCATGACCCGCACGTCTTGCGATTTTTGCAGCGCAGGGCACTCAGAATTTTTCCGGGCTTGGTGGTGTGCACACTGCTTTGCGTGTTGGTGATGGGGCCATGGCTCACCACCTTAGACCTTGCCACCTACTTTGCCAACGAGCACACCCGAGGCTATTTCAGCAACATCGCCTTGTATATCACCTACCATTTGCCCGGCGTCTTTGCCAACAACCGCTTGCCCCACGCAGTCAATGGTTCTCTCTGGAGTTTGCCTGTTGAGTTTGCCATGTACTTGCTCCTTGCCGTGTTGGGCCTTTGCCGCTTTAACAAATGGGGCTTGGCTTTGGTTGCCGTGCTCTTCATGGCCGCCAACAGCTTTTGGGCTCTGCAAACAACTGAGCAAGTTGTGTTTTACAGAACCGACCTTCGACAAGTTGCCATGTGCGGCGTTTACTTTTTCATGGGGGTGGTGCTGTTCCAATTCAAGTTGCAAAAATGGTTCAGTGTGTCCAACGTCTGGTTGGCCATGGTGGTTTGGTTGGCATTCAGTTTCCATCGCGACTATTTCAATGCAGCGGCTTGGTTTGTGTTGCCATTTGTGGTGATGGCGTTTGGGCTGTCTCAACACAGCATCTTGTCCCGACTGACCCCCACCGACTACTCCTACGGCATCTACATTTATGCGTTTCCAGTGCAGCAAACGGTGGCTTCTTTTTGGCCCCACATGCCGCTGCCGCAATACCTCTTGGGGGTCAGCGCTGTTACTTTGGCTTTGGCCGCAGCCTCTTGGCATTGGGTAGAAAAACCAGCCTTGGGCTTCAAACCTCACCGAAAATCAGCGTCGCCCCGCTAATTCGGCCCTGGCCCATGGCCAACCCCACCTAAACCCTTGGTTGGGGCTTGTGAATCATCGTCGATAATAGAAGGATGGATTTACAGGATCAGGAACAATTTCTAGACATCTCCGTGGTGACCTACAACTCCGCCAAGTGGACGGAGGGGTTCATTCAAAGCTTGCTGTCGCAGAAATTGCCCCTGGCCCAAATCTCTTTGTATTTCAGAGACAACGGCTCCACCGATGCAACGGTCGACCAATTGAAGGCCATCCAAGCGCAATACGGCAGTCAGTTCAAATCGATTCAGGTCACGGTTGGCGACAACATTGGATACGGCGCTGGCCACAACACCAACTTAGCCAAGTGCCAGCACAAATTTGTCCTGGTGACCAATGTCGACTTGGAGTTTGAGGCCGACACCTTGCCCACCTTGTTGCAAGTGGCCAACCAAGATGATGCGAAGATTGCTTCGTGGGAGTGCCGTCAAAAGCCCTACGAACACCCCAAGGACTACCATCCCGTCACAGGTGAAACCCTCTGGAGTTCCAGTGCTTGTGTGCTGTTTCGCCTCAGTGCCATTCGCCACGTTGGCATGTACGAAGAAGCTTTGTTCATGTACGGCGAAGACGTCGAGTTGTCTTATCGCTTGCGAGACCGGGGCTTTAAATTGAAGTACGTTCCCATGGCCTCTGTGTGGCATCACACTTACGAAGAAGCCGCACAAGTCAAGCCCATGCAGTTCTTGGGCAGCACCTTGGCCAATGTGCTGTTGCGATGCCGCTATGGCACCCGTGCAGAAATCACCCAAGGCTTTGCAATGTTCTTTGGGTTGTTTGCGCTCAGGCCCCAATTTCCGGGCCAGCGTAGACGCTTGGTAGGCCAGCTATTCAAGCTGCTGTGGTTAGCGCCAAAGTTTCTCAGAACCCGAAAACTCAGCCATGAGCACTTTCCCTTTCGCATGTGGGACTACGCCATGGCGCGAGAAGGTGCGTTTTATCCCTTCCCCGAACAAGCCCCTGTGCACAAGCCTTTGGTCAGCGTGTTGGTGCGCACCATGCCTGGCTGCGGTGGGCGCTTGAAGGAGGCAGTGGCGTCCATTGCTGCACAAACCTATCAAGCCGTTCATTTGGTGGTGGTGGAAGATGGTGGCAACACAGCGCAGGCCCAATTAGACGCTGTCAAAGCCTCTGGCCGTTTCAATGAAGTCACGTACTTGCCCTTGCCCAAATCGGGCCGATGCTTGGCTGGCAATGCAGCTTTGGCTGCAGCCAAAGGCGAGCTGGTTTGTTTCTTAGATGATGACGACCTGTTCTACGCCGACCACCTTGAAGTACTGGTCAACGCCTGGTCAGAAAAGCCAGAGTTGGGCGCCGTGTACGGCTTGGCCTACGAAGTCAGAACCGAGATCATCAGTCAAGACCCTTGGGTGTACAAAGACCTGATGCACAGCCTCATGTTCCGGCAACCCTTCAGCAGAACTTTGCTGTGGCATCACAACTTCATGCCCATCCAAACGGTGCTGTTTCAGCGCAAGTTGTACGAAACCTATGGTGGCTTTGACCCCGAACTCGACAACCTGGAAGATTGGAACTTGTGGGTGCGTTACTCGCTTAAACACGATTTCCTCATGGTGCCCAAGGTCACGTCTTTGTACCGTGTGCCAGCGTCGGCCGACAAAGCGCTACAGCGCCAAGCGGTGCTTGACGACTATTACAGCAAAGCGCAGGCCAAGCATGCGCAACTCAAGATTGAACTGAGCCCGCCCGAAGTCCTCAAAATGGCAGAGCAGTTGTCGCGCGAGTTGTACATTGGCGTCATTCCATCCTCATGGTTGCGCGATAAATTTCTCAACACACCGCTGGTGAATAAGTTGTACTATCCAGCCAAACGCATGTGGAGCCTTTGGCGTGCCATTCGAAGCCGCTAAAGTGAGCAATGGAAAATTGGTACATCCCTTATCAAACGGCACAACTGCCAGTCGCTCAGAAAGTATGGGTGCTGGCGCCTCATCCAGACGATGAAGTGTTTGGCTGCGGCGGTGCAGCCCTCAGCTACGCCGCGCAAAATGCGCAGGTTCATGTCACGGTGGTGTCCAGCGGCACAGGTTACGCCCAAGCCGACAACGCCGCCCAAATTCAAAGCACTCGCGAAGCAGAAACCAATGCGGCCCTCAAGCTGATGGGCTTGGCCCCTGCGCAGTTTTGGCAACTGCCCGATCGGGGTTTAGGGCAGTGTGCTGATTTGCCACAAAAACTTCGCCAAGAACTTCTGCAGCATCAATTTGAGGTGGTGTTCACGCCCTCCTTGGATGAAGTGCACCCCGACCATTTGGCGGTCACGCGTGCTTTGTTTGCAGCACTAGAGCAAATCAACGCAGAAGGTGGCGCCTTGCCTTGGGTGGTGCAGTACGAAGTGGGCGCCCCCCTCAAACCCAATTTGCTGTTAAACCTGACCCCTTTGTGGTCACGCAAGCAGCAAGCCATGCAGTGCTTCAAGTCACAGCAACAAGTGCAAGACTATGCCAAGCACATTGAGGCCCTGAACACCTTTCGAACTTACTCCTTGCCAGCCACTGTGACGCATGCCGAGGCCTATCGCGTGCTAGCCCCAGCAGAGGTCTTGCAAGCTGCTTCAGAGAATCGATGGGTTCACGCAGTTTTGGCAGCGGCAGAAGCTGGCGCTGAAGCTTTGCAATTGCAAGTGATTTCGCAAGACAAATTGATGGCGCGTTTGCAAGACCAGTGGCGAACCGACAGCCAAGCCATGCGCAATCATGAAGAGGCACTCTTAAAACGTGTTGACGTACTGAGCGATGAGCTGAAACAACTTGGCATTGAGAATGAACGCAAGCGCATTGAAATTGAGCGTTTGACACAGTTTGTTAGTGGCTTGCAACAGACCTTGCTTCAAACGCAACAAGAACTCAGTACATCACTTGCGCAAACACAATCAGAGTTGGCACAAACTAAAACTGAGTTGGCACAAACTAAAACTGAGTTGGCGCAAGAACAAGCTTTGCGCCAAGTGATGCTGAACTCCAACTCATGGCGCATCACCAAGCCCCTGCGTTGGTTGGTGCAGTTGTTCAGTTCAAATCAATCTTGAAAACCTGCAGCGCTTCGCGCGTTTGAGCGGCAGGACCCAGTCGCACATAAACCGGATTGATCTTGCGGTTGCCCTCCGGTGCAAAGCTCATTCGGTTGAGCAATTCTCTAGAAATGGAAGCATGCCCGCCAGTCCCTAATTGACCCACACTGGGCGTGAGCAGCGGCGAGGGGCTGGCCTCCAAAAGCCAGCCAGAGGCCCAAGCCTTGGGCACGTTCAAAAGCAACTGATCGTCCATCGGCTTTGTGTCGATTGCTTGCAGTGGATTGTCCATGGCACCTGTAGACGTTTGAGTCAGCTTGCTCAACCTTTGCTGCCATTGCCCTTTGCCATTGAAGTGCTTGGCAAAGTAGTGGGCTTTGCTGCTTTCCATCATGGCCACTTTGCCTTCCGAGTGCGTCCATTCATGAATCAGGTGGGCTTCAGGCACCATGGCCAATTGCCAGCCGGTTTGTTGCAATCGCAGGCTCAGGTCTGAATCTTCAAAGTACATGAAGAAAGCGGGGTCAAACAGGGGCGGCTTGATGGCACTTCGGCGAATCATCATGGCGCCGCCCGAAAGTGCACGCTGCGCACATGCTTTTGAACTTTGCCACGCCGTCAGTGCCAAGTTGCGATAAGCATTCGACAAGCGTTGTGCATCACCTGGCTTGTGATGCGCTTGCGTCAAAGTCCAAGTTCCTGTGCCTGTGGGTAGCCAAGCGGGTGGCAGTTGCCACACTTGCGCTTCGTCCCAAAATTGCCTTGGCGCACAAGCACCCAGTTGAGGATGATGGTGCAGCGCGGTGGCCAGCGCAAGCAAACACGTGGGGCGCATGCGCGCATCCGGATTCAACAACATGACCCCATCGCCTTGGCATTGTGCAAAGGCCAGGTTGTTGGCTTCGCCAAACCCTGTGTTGTTGGAATTCAAAATCAACTGAACTGAAAGAGGTTTGGCAGATTGCGCTTGCAATGTGGCGATGGCTTGCTGAAGCATTTGCGCTTCCTGAGAATCCACACTGTTGTCCACCACCACAACGTCCAGCAGCAATTGAAAGCTGGCGTTTGACAATTGCTGCGCAAACACAGACGCCAGCGCTTTCTCCAGCGTGGCCGCGCTGAAGTAATTCACCAACAGGCAAGAGACCTTGAGCGGCGTCAAAGCGGCGTGGGCAGGGGTGGTCATTTCAGCTTTGCGCGTACCAAGAATGCATAGGCACTCAGGTTGTCGTTCTCAATGGCCAAGGCATTGGATGTTGCAGTCCTGAAACCCTCCGTGTGCCACCAAGGTGGCGGTGCAACGCGTGTTGCCTCGATGGCCTCAATGACAAACCCCACTTGTTCAAACAAAGCTTGAATGCTGTGCTTTGTAAAAAATCGCAAATGCGTGATGCAATGAATGCCAACTGGTGCATAGTCCCATCTGCCTTCTAGCAAATCGGCAATCACACTCCAGTGACCCACATTGGGAATGGATGCAACAACGCAGCCATGAGGCGTTAATAAATTACGCGATCGTTCAAGCCACGCCGAAGGTTGGGGGGTGTGCTCCAGCACATCTAAAAATGTGACGCAGTCAAATTTGTCTGAAATGCTGCTGGTGAAAAAATCACCTTGCCAAACTTTGTCCACATGCGCTTGCGCCACAGCACACGCTTGTTCAGAGTACTCAGCCAAATGTGTTTCGCAAGCATGCGTTTGCTTTAAGGCTTTTAAAAACCCGCCTTCTCCACCGCCCACATCCAACACCTTTCGGGCGGTCGAGGGCACCATGTGAATCACCTCTTCGCGCGAACCTGAGTGGTAGTCAGAAAAGTCGTGCGCAAATGCACGTGTGACGTGCCAGTGCTGCATTTGCTGCAACGATGCATGCGCCTTCAAAGCCGACAATGACGTTGCGCCGAGCATTGCGCCCTCAGGCGCGGAAGAGAGTGCCAACAAAGGCGCCGTATTGGATTGTTGATCGACATGGCGCTCCATGCCTCGCCATGTGCAATAGCTGACGGGCTGTTCTGCTTGGGGGTGCTTGGAATCAAAGGCCCAGCAAACAGCGCCAGCATCAAGCGCTTGAAGTGCTTCACTCAGTGCTTCTAAGCTGGTGGGTGCCAGTGCCAAGTGTGGGTGGGCCAGCAACAAGACCTGATTGTTGGTTGCTGTGTGGGGGGCTTGCAACAGGCATCGATGTGCCTCAGACCAAAGCGCATCCATTGAACGGGCTTGCGTGTGAATCAGCTTGGCAGTTGCTGGCAATTGCCTTTGCAGCGCTTGCCAACCAAAACGAAGTTCCTCAGAGCCTTCAGGGTTCCAACCCTGGCCAATCACTACGTGCTCAATCATGTGCCAACTCTTTCGATGATTGAAGGGGATAGTCTTGCAGCAAATGTGACGCCCACCACTTGCCAGGGTGCGCCAAGATGCATGTTTCCAAAAACGTAAACAAGGTTTGCGCAAAATCAGGCGAAGTTTCAGGATCCAAAACCTCCGAGCACAACCAACTCACCTCGCCTGCGTCATTGGTGATGCACAGCATGGCGCAAATCAGGCTGTCTGTTTCTTGGGCCATGCGAAAACCGCCATTTGCCACTTTGCGCGTTTGGCCAAACCAATCCAGCCACTCGCCATTGCCTTCAAGGGGGCCAACTGAATCGGCCACCACCACCACGGTTTCTTTGTTGTTCAATGCGCGGTAAAAAGCTCTGAGCGATGTTTCTACATGAATGAACTTACCACCGTTCAAAAAAGTCCCTGCGCTGTTGTACTTGCGTTCAAAGTAACGCTGCACCGCTGGATGCACTTGCGGGTGTTCATAAACATTGGACGTGGTGACGCTGGTCTTTCGGCCGCACAAGCCCAAACCCACCATGCCCACAATGAAGCTGTCAAAGTGGGCCGTCAACACCACCAAGCCTTTGTTGGGCGAGGCCTTCGACAGCATCTGTTTCAGGGCATCAAGCTTGCAAGTCAAACCCTTCAAGCTGCCCTGCATCAGCAAATTGGCATGCCACTCTTCTCTGGAAATGGCCTGATAGCGCTGCGTCACAATGTCTTGCGCCTTGTGGCGAGGCCAAAGCGCAAGTGCAGCGTTTGCAGTGCGCGCTGCAACATACCGCGTGCCCACCGACAGTTCGGTCCAGTCTCGGCCCCAGCGGGCATGCAGCGTGCCGCGAAGTTGGGCCAACTTGTGTGCCAAGCCATAGGGCAACCTGGCCATCAATGGCAACAGCCAACCATAGTCAATGGCTTGCCAACGCCATGCCCACTTGGAGACGCGGCCGCCCTCGCTCATGTGGCTGATGTACCTTTTAATGATGTGCCTTTTAAAAACCGCGCCACATCGCCAACTTGTGCAATGTCAAAGCAAGAAGTGCTGAGGGGCAGTGCATGCTGCCACTTGGTTTCAAACACTTGGGCATTGCGCGAAATGCGTTCCACCAAAGGGTCTGGCAAGGGCCAAGCAGAAGGTGTATCGGACCAATGCTCACAATACGCGTCCAGCACAGCCGCTTGCATGCTGAGTGCTTGCGCTTGCAACACCAAGTCGGTGCCGTAAAAATCAAAACCCATGGCGGGGTCCATGCGCAAGCCGCTGCCCACTTTGACGGCTACCAGCAGCTCGTCCAAGCTGTCAGTCAAGCTAGGCAAGGGCGTGGATTCGTGCAGTTCTTTGCCGCGGTCTAGCACGTGGCCACTGCGAACCATGTTGGCGCCATGGCCACTCACGCCATAAACCCCCGCTACCGCAAGGCTTGGCCACTGCTGCATGGCGGCCTGAAGTGCCTTGGTGAATGTGGCGTCCCAACCTGCAGGCAAATGCACATCTTGATGTACCCATACCAACCAATGGTTGGGCAAGTTCAGTTGCTCTGCCGCCATCATGGCGGGATTGAACGCATGCGCCGCGCTCTTGGCATTGCTCACGGCCGTCCACTCCAGTTGCCCTTTTTGCAGGCAGGGCGAGCGCGCCAAATTTCGCAGCAGCACATCCCAATGGCTCACACCTGTCACGAATGACAGGCTAGGCAAGGAGAGGGTGGAGGGCGGGTGCATGGCGAGGTGTGCAGACATTACAAGAAATCAGTATCGCCGGCCATGGCCCACCAGCGCAAGTGCTGCGCCTCTTCAGCGCTGAGGTTGGACGCAACCGGCACACCCATCACAGCGCAAGTTTCAATGGCGTCGATTGAAGTTTGTGAAAGCATGTTTTCGACTTCTGCGCTGGCCCAGCAGGTGACGCAACTGGCTTCTTGTGCATGGGCCAGTTTCATGACCATGCGCTGCGCTTTGGTAATCAGATGCGTTGGGCCAATCCAATCTAGCCAAAGCATCGCATCGCCTGGCGCTGCTTGTGCAGACACCACCGCCAAACCCAAGCACTCACTGGACCAAGCTCGCTTCAATGCAACGAACTGGTAATGCTTGTCGGGGCGCTTTAAATAGCGCCATTCAAACTGCGCCCAATCGCGCATGCCTAAAGCGTATTTCAAGCTGTGGGCATCGTGCTGCATGCGATGCCACGTTGCACTCACTGTGTTTTGAAGTTGGGATGTGTTGGGCGCAATCCATTTGTCTTGCCACAGCCAACCCAAACTGGGCGCCTGCGCGTGGCGCTGCACATTCCACCGCAGTTGATGCACCTCACCAATGCGCAAACCAATGCCCAGCTTCACCGCCAAGCGCAAGTGCCGTTCGTTGGGAAAACCAAAGCCCATGTGAAAAGCTTTGTTGGCGCCCAAAAATGTTTGGTACAGCCCTTCTGACACATGAAAAAATGGGTTCTGCCGTGTCAAGGCGCCGCGCCATTCGGGCGACACCATCACATCGCCAATTTGCAAATCGTCTTGGACCACGCCTTGGTGCAATACACGCCTTGGAATACCGCCGCAATGCGCCACCATGCGGTCTTGGTGCCACAAGCTCATGCCAACGGCTTTGCCCAGCTTGTACTTCCAGTCAAACCACACAGGGTCAGCAGAAGAACCAAACACGTCTTGGTGCAGTTTTAAAAACTCAGGCTCGTCTTCGGGTGTCAGCACTTTCAAGGTCAGTGCTTGATCTGCCATGGACAAGTGTTGCGGCTGCTCCAGCAGCGTGCTGCTGGCGTTCATGAGGTGTTCCACTTTCTTGGCAGGGACACAATGCCTTGCTCAAAGTGGTCTTGCGTGACCCGAAACTTGATGCAGTGTTCCACTTGGTCGTAGGGGTGCAAGGCATCTTCGGTGCTCAAGAACACCGTGACGGCGTAATCGCCCTTGAGCAAAGGAATTTTGGGAAAGGTGACAGTCCCTTTGCCTCTGCCGTGTTCATCCACGGTCAGCTTGGCGCCATCGTGCACAGAAATCACACTGGCCACAGTTTGGTTCAAGCCATCTGAAAATCCAAACGCCAAACCGGGTGTGGGCAAGCTGGGATCTATTCTGAACTCCACTTCCAAGGTCAAATCGCTGACGCCCGATTGGAGGTTCAAGTACAAACCTTCTTGTCCTTCGCTTCGGGCAATGGCGCGCACAATGTGGCCGCTGCCTGATGGTGGTGGCGACGTAGGTTCTGCACTGGCCGTGTTGCCTTGGGTTCCAGCAAACTGCCCTTGTTTGCTAGCGTCAAGTGCGGAGGCGCCTGGCCCAGAAAACACACTGGCCGCCAAACTCTCGTTGTAGGCTTGTGTTACATCGGATGCATTGCCCGCCATGCGCACACGGCCGGCCTCTAGCCAAATGGCACGTGAGCACAGTGCTTCCACTTGGTACATGGAGTGAGAGCAAAACAAGATGGTCTTGCCTGCATCTTTCAGGCGCATGATGCGCTCAAACGATTTTCTGGCAAAGGCGCCATCGCCCACCGACAAGGCCTCGTCCACCACCAAGATATCGGGCTCCACACTGGTGGCCACAGCAAAAGCCAAGCGCATGAACATGCCGCTGGAGTAGGTTTTAACGGGCTGACGCACAAAGTCGCCAATGTCGGCAAAGGCCAAAATCTCGGGCAGTTTTTCTGTCACTTGTGCGTGCGTTAAACCCATCAACGCGCCGTTCATGTAGACGTTTTCAATGCCGGTGAATTCGGGGTTAAAGCCTGCACCCAGCTCTAGCAAAGCGGCCACGCGGCCGTTGACCTTCAAATGGCCTGTGGTGTGCGGCAAGGTGCCGCACAGCATTTGCAGTAGCGTCGATTTGCCGGCGCCGTTTCGGCCCACCAAGCCCACCACTTCGCCTTGGCCAATTTGCAAGTTCACATCTTGCAAGGCCCAAAACTTGCGGCCGTAATTTTTAACGGAGCCCCACAGCAATTGCTTCAGGCGGTCTGTGGGGTTTTCAAAAAGCTCGTAGCACTTGCCCAAGCTTTCGGCTTCAATGGCCCACTGCACGTTTTCAGAGGACATCGGCAAACCCCGCGCGCAGTCGTTTAAAAAGCAAGGCGCCCAGCACCGCCACTACAAGGCCAGTGAGCATGCTGTAAAGCCACATTTCCCAGTTGGGTTGCACACCTGCCAGCAGCACCGTGCGCGTTTGCGTCATCAGCGGCGCCAAGGGGTTAAGCCACATCCACTCTTGCGCAACCTTGGGCAGCACCTCCACCGGAAAAAACACCGGACTCACAAACACCAAGGCCGACATCACCATCGACAGCACTTGCCCCACATCGCGCACATACGTGCCCAGCGCACTAAGCGCCCAGCCAAGTCCCAAACACAGCGGCACCAAAGGAAACCACATCACGGGCAGCCACAATGCGCTCCATGGCATGCTGCCCAGGCCTGCAAAGCGAAGCAGCAGCAGCACCAATGCCGCCACGCCCAAACTGACCAGGGCCGACGCCAAATTCACCCAAGCCATCACTTCGAGCGGAAACACCACCTTCTTCACCAAGTGCGGTTGCTCAATCACAAACGCAGGCGAGCGATTCACGTATTCGGCAAAAAAATTGAACACCGCCAAGCCCGCATAAAGTCGCAGCGCGTAGGCCCACACGCCTTCATCCGGGGCGCCCCAACGCGCTTGAAAAACTTCTCTGAACACCAAGGTGTAAACGCCCAGCATCATTAGGGGCGTTAGCACCAACCAAGCCAAGCCCAACCAAGATTGCCGAAAGCGCGCGTTGATGTCGCGCGCGGCCATCTGCTGAATCAAGTCAGCATGTTGCCAAGGCCACAGGTAGGCCTTGAGGTTTGCAGAAAGATGAAGATCGCTCATGACTTAGGTGGGTCGGCTCGACCTTCTGCAATGTCTTTTAAAAAGTCCACGCGCACCAACTTCAAAGAGTTGCCCTCGCGTATCAACACGTTGTGGGTGAACAGCAATTGGAAGGCGCGTGTCACGGTTTCGCGGCTGGCGTTGATCATGATGGCCAGCTCTTGGTGGGTGGGCGCTTGCTCAATCTCAAGGCCATCGGGCAGCGTCCGAAAAGGCAGTTGCAGCAGCAGCGCGCACAAACGCTGAAACGGGTTGGGCAAGCTCAAAAGCGTGCGCTGCGCCACCGCCTCGCGCACGCGATCGGCCATGCGCATCAGCACCGCTTGGGCAAGCGAGGGGTGGTTCAAAATCAATTGCCTGGCCAGCGCTGCTGGCAAAAACGCCGCGGTAGATTTCACGGCCGCCACCACAAACTCGGAGGGTTTTTTTTCGTCCACCACCGACAACTCGCCAAAGTAGTCACCAGGGTCCACAAAGTACAGGCCTACACTGCGGCCGTCCACCGTAAAGTCCACGCCCTGCATGCGCCCGTCGAGCAAAAAGCCCAAAGACTCTGTGGGACCCTCTTTGGAGATCACCATGGCCCGCCTGGAAAACTGCTTGAGGGTCATTTGAGCCGACAGCTCTCCCAGCACCTCGGGCTGGAGGGGCTTGAGAAGCGGAAACTGGCTGAGAAGTTGAACCGAAACGGGCATTCTTTCGCAGTTTATCAGGGGGGATGCACCCAATTTGCCCTATATTGTGCGAATGACTGTGATGGGGCGCACAAACTTTTGGCCCTCAACGGGAGGATAATTGCTCTCTAACTACGCGAGGTCACCCTATGGCCAACCTTCAATTTCCTAAGTTTTCATTCATTCTTGGCTTGTCCGCACTCAGCATGTCTTTGCTGACAGGCTTGGCTCAGGCGTCTTCTCCTGCAGGCATTGTGGGCGAGGTCACGCTGGTCATTGGGGCTGCCAGCTTGGTGGGTGCCGATGGGCAAGCGCGCCAAGTCGACCGCGGCTCCGAGGTTCGTGTGGGCGACAAGGTCGAAACCCAGCAGGGCGGCCATGTGCACTTGAAGTTTGTGGATGGCGGCCGCGTCAGCGTGCGCCCTGCCAGCCGCTTGGTCATCGAAAGCTATGCCCACTCCAAAGACCAGCCGCAACTCTCAGCCATCAAGTTTCGCTTGGACGAGGGCGTCATCCGCTCCATCACGGGCCAGTGGGGCGAGGCCGCCAAAGAGCGCTTTCGCCTGAACACCCCCGTGGCCGCCATTGGCGTCAAGGGCACCGACTTTGTGGTGCGCTCTTTGCCTACGGGCACTGCAGCCACCGTGTTTGCGGGCGCCATTGTGGTCAGCCCCCTCACCGACAAGTGCGTGGGCACCCTGGGCCCCTGCTTGAACGGCAGCGAAAAAACCTTGTCCGAGTCCATGAAGGGCCAAATGCTGGAACTCCAGCGCCCCGACACAGCGCCCCAGTTGGTACCTGCCGTCGATTTGCAGGCCGCTGCCAAAGCGCTTTACCAGTCTCAGCTTCGCATGTTGGCGGCTGGCAGCGAGTCATCGCGCACGTCCAACAACGGCAACGGCAATTACGCCAGCAACTACTCAGGCAACGGCAACCTCACCTCCGGAAACTTTACAGCCGGTAACGCTTCAAGCACTCCTGAAGCAGGCAACTTCACCGCCGACTCTCGCCCCATGGTGGCCGAGACCAAGGCGGTTCAAGCTGTGAATGTGGCTTCCAAGGTCGAGCTGCCACCCGCTCAGGCCAAGGAACTCACTTGGGGCCGTTATGCCTGGTCGCCACAACTGGCGGGCGACGACTTTTCTCGTGAATACGAGGCAGCCTTGATGCAGGGCAAGCAAAGCTTGGGCGGCAATGGCGCCTTCTCCTTGCTGCGCACACAAACCAACCTGGCCAACTTCACGCCCCCTTCAGAGGGTGTGGCCAAGTTTCGCTTAGCCAACGCTTCGGCGGGCGTCATTGGCCTAGACTCCAAACTCATTGAGGCCGTCAAGGTGAACCAAGCCAGCTTGGACGTTAACTTTGCCAGCGCCACCTATGCCACCCAGTTGCAACTGCAAGCGCCTGTGATGGGCGACCAGATGCTGGTGTCTTCGGGCGGCATCAATGCCAACGGCACGCTGCGCGTTGACGCAGGCAACACCTACCTCTTTGGCGGCTTCAACAGCAACGGCAAAGAGGCGGGCTACTTGTTCCAAAAGGCTGTGCCCAACGGCATCTTGATGGGCACCACGCTCTGGGGACGTTGATTGCCTAATCTGCAGTCCATGCAACGCTGGGGTGTTGCAGCCCTAAGCTTGCTGGTTGCACTGATCAGCTGGGCAGTGCTTTCTGTGGCGCAGCCCGCATGGCTGGGCGCAGCGCAAGAGCTCAGCACCGACTGGGCTTGGCGCCTGTTGGCCAAGTCGCAAGACGAGCGCCGCGTGATCTTGGTGGACATTGACGAGCGCAGCCTCCAAGAAATTGGCCCCTGGCCCTGGCCCCGCGAAACGCAGGCCAAGCTCTTGGACAAACTGGCCGAGCAGGGCGTCTCGCTTCAGGCCTTGGACATTGTGTTTACAGCGGGCCAGGCCGGCGACGATGTGCTGGCCAAGGCCCTGAGTCAGCACCGTCCTGTTTTAGCCCAAGCCTTTGCGCTGCCCCAGCAGGGCGGCCAAACCAAGGTGGGCCAGCTCTCGGGCGCCCTCGATTGGCCCAGCTGCCCAGCACCCTTCAGCGAGGCCAGCGGCTTCTTGGCCAACCACGAGGGTCTCATCCAACAAATCGCTCCCCAAGTCTTGGTGGGCCACATCACACCGCGCCTGTCGCAAGACGGCGTGGTGCGGCACCAGCCCGCGGTGCTGTGCTTCCAAGACAAAGCCTACCCAGCCTTGGGCATTGCGGCTGCCAGCGAAGGCGCGCAAATTGCAACTTGGTCTTTGCAGCGCGGCAAGGCTTGGAGCGACGCCCCTTGGTTCTTGACTTCTTCGACGGGCGCCTTTCAGGCAGTGCCGCTTGGCAAAGAGGGTGACGTTCGCGTGCCTTGGTGGAGCCAACCCGACAGCTTTGTGAGCGTGTCGGCGGCAGACTTGCTCTCGGGCAAGGTGCCCAAGGGCTTGCTCAGCAACGCCTGGGCCCTGGTGGGCAGCAGCGCCTTTGGCTTGAACGACACCATTGCAACCCCCTTCGCAAGTGCAGCCGCTGGCATGTTGGTGCACGCACAGGTGCTGACCGGCATGATCGATGGCCGCGTTCCCTTCACGCCCTTGGGCTCGCAGGCACTTCAAGGTGTTGCAGCTTTATCAGGCTTCTTGCTGCTGCTTGTTTTGTCTACGCTAGCAAAGCGGCAAACCAACGCTAAAGCGCCGTTCCCGGTCCAGTTGTTCCCCTTGCTGGGTCTTGGTTGGGCCGTTGCCTTGTGGGCCCTTCATTTGGCGCTTTTGCAGTCGCAAGGCTGGGTGGTGGGTTGGTTGCTACCCGCCATTACCGTGTTCATTGCCAGCCTTACTTGGGGCATCTTGGAGCACACCAAGAGCCGCATCGACCGGGACAGGCTATATACCCACCTCTCAAGCTACTTGCCCGCCCCCGTGGCAGCGGCGCTGGCGCTGCAGCCACCGTCTAGCGCCATCAAGGCCAGCACCCGCATGGTGAGCGTGATGTTTGCCGACATCCGCAACTTTTCTGCTTACTGTGAGGCCAGGCCACCTCAAGAGGCTGCCGCAGTTTTGCATGCATTCTTCTCTACCGCTACGCGCGTGGTGGAGGCAAACGGTGGGGTGATTGAAGCCTTCCAAGGCGACGCGGTGCTGGCGGTTTGGTACGGCGAAGCATACGAAGCCTCTACCGAAGCGGGACAAGCAACAAAGGATTCATCCCAAGCTAGCCAAGGCAGCAACTTGAATGGCCTGAGCAGCAAAGGCGCGCAACGCTCAATGAAAGCCGCCGCAGAGCTCTACTTGGCCATGCAGGGCAGCCTGCCAGACCCAGCACCTGCTGGGCTTGAGCCTTTGGCCTTGGGTGTGGGCTTGGAGTGTGGTCCCGCCATGGCCGGCTCGTTTGGCTTGGCAAGCAGGCGCACGCACATGGTGATGGGCCGCACCGTCACCATTGCCAGCCGGTTGGTGGAAATGACAGCAGACCTGGCGCACCCCATCTTGGTGGGCGAGGGCTTGGCTGCGCAGTTGGCAGGCGAGGGCCTGCAGTCCATGGGCACTTTCTTGCTGGACGGCCTGCGCGTGCCGCACCACGTCTACGCTTACAAGTTGAGTCACATCAACGAAAAACTCTCGGCTGCTGCCCTGCCTGGCACGGGCTCTGTGGTTCACATTCGTGCAGGTGGCAGTGACTAAACCTGCTTCCTTGTTGGTGAAAGCGGCGGTGGCCGGTGGACTCTTGGTGACTTTGCAGACCCCTGCACAAGCGCAGGACAGCTTGCCCCTTAGTGGCGGCCGTGCTGATGGCTTTACAGCGGCCTCTCCACAAAACTGCAACGTGACTGCCAGTCAGTCCTTGTTCGAACAGTTTGCCAGTGCCAACAGCCCGGCTGCCGTGTTCGAAGAGCAACTGCTGCCGCACTTACAAGCCAACCTGGCCAGTTGCCAAAACAACGTGGCCTGGTTGGTGTGGGCCGGGCAAACATTGATGAAGGCCAAGCAGTATTTGCTGGCATCCGACTACCTCGAACGAGCGCTGATGCTGGCGCCCGACAACAAAGGCGCGCAGCTGGACTATGCGCTGGCGCTAGCTGGCAGCGAGCAGCCCGATGCGGCACTGTCCTTGGTGCGTGGCCTGCTCAAAGAGCCCGACATGCCTGAGCCCCTGCGCGCATCCATCAAGGGCCTTATGGCAAAGCTGGAGGCGTCTCCAAATGCCATTTCAACTGTTGGTGGTGCATTCAAGTTGAATGGTCAAAACGGACTTCAAAACGCTTCCCCTCACAAGTTCTACGCTGGTTTCAAGTTTGGAAGAGACAGCAACCTGCTAGGCGCCCCCAACCTGTCGGAGCTTAGCCTCAACTTTTCTGGCATACCGTTTAGCCTTAGCCTAGACAGCAGCTACCTCAGCCAAAGTGGTAAATACACCCGCGCTGATTTGGGCTGGAGCTACAGTCAGCTTGAGAATGCGGGCCTTTTGCAGGCATGGGCTCAAGCAAGGGGCCGCGAGAGCTCGGTAACGCCAGAAGCTCGCCAACAGCAGGCCCTAGTGGGTGTGGAGTACAGGGCTAAGCCCTTTGAATCAAGCAAGCTGTTGGGGTTAAGCCAACTGGACACCTTGGGAACTTATGCCACGGTTCAAGGCGTTGAGCTAAGGGGCGGCACCAGCGTGAAGTACGCTGCCCAAACACTGGGCCTTGGCTTGCACAAAGCCAGCTCGGCTTGGGGCGCCAAGTGCGAAGGCAAGCTGGGTGCAGAGTGGCAAAGGCGGGACCTTGTCAGCAACCCCATCCTGTCGGGCCGCTACCAAGGCCTAGCAGCGCAGTGGTTCTGCCAAAACGAAGAAGGCCAGGCCCTCTTGGTGGCAGCTTCTGGCGGGCAAGACAACAACACAGACCCCGCAAGGGCGGGCGGCGCGCAGTCAGAGTCTGCGGCGCGTGTGATGGGCCGGTGGGGCGCCTACCTTGTGGAGATGGAAGCTGACCTCAAAAAAGACAGCAGCATCTACAGCGTGCTACTGAGCGACCGCGTGCGCAAAATAGCCAGGGCTGGCGCCCGTGTAGAGTGGCAAGGCACCCTGGTGGCCTACCCAGACGTGCAGGTGCAGGCTGGCATACAGTGGAGCCACCAAAAGTCCAATCTGCAACTCTTCAAGCAGCAGAACTGGGGACCCTACATTGGCCTTGGCAAGGCTTGGTAAATTGGACGTCAGTCAACACTCGATCCTTCCCAAAAGCCACTCAAACAGGCTTAGGGATTAAAAGTTCTTTGTTCACTTCAATTGAGGTGTTTAAGTTGTTGAAATAGAACAAAAAACAAAGATTCTTAAAATTTGTATCGAAAAAACAACTTTTAGGAAAGATCTGTGACGGCGATCACCAATAAATCGACGCGAGCGGTGATACATTTACCCCCAAGTTGGCGAAAAACCATCTTTGTAGGCATTTAAAGGCACTCATGTCTTTGTTTGTTGTGCAATAATGTCGCTCGCAAACTCACAACACTGATGGGGCGTTGGTGTTTGGACATGTTGTCCAATACAAGCACCTGAGGTTGTTTTAAAAAATTTTTTAACCAAAGGAAACTCAATGGCTCTCACTACAGCACAAGGCAGCGCAGCGTATCTGAACCGTGCGTTCAACGCAGCTAATGCAACTCCAACAGTTTTTGCGACCAACGTTGCAGACCTGACAGCAGGCGAAATCGCAGCTGCCAACAAGTTCGACGTAGGCGTTGCTACTTTGTCTGACGCAGCTTTGTCAAAACAAGTTTTGACAAACATGGGCATCTTGCCAACCACAAACACCAAAGTTGCGGCTTTGGAAGCAGCTCTTGCAGACTACTTCGCCACAGCTGGCAAAGGCAATCGTGGTTTCGTGGTATTGCAGTTGTCGCGTATTTTGGCTGACAAGGTGGGTGACGCTGACTACGGTACAGCTGCCGCTGCTTGGAACACGGCTGTGACAGCTTCTATTGCTGACTCAACAGATCAATCAATTGTATTGACAACATCTGCTGACACCGTCAATGGTGGTCAGGGTGCTGACATTTTCACTGCCTTGGTTGATGCTGTGTCGGGTACTCTGAACGGTACAGACAAGGTTACTGGCGGAACTGGTAACGACACGCTCAAAGCAACATTGAACACTAACTTTGATGGTTTCACAACTGGTAGCGTTTCTGGTGTCGAGTCTGTTGAATTGACTAACGCCTCGGCTACTTCACGTGCTTTTGTTGCAACTGGTATCACTGGTGCAACGTCTTACAGTGTCAGCGGCGATCTGCCCACAACAATCACTGGATTGGCTACAGGCGCAAAGAACTTCACAATTTCTGGTGTGAAGTCTGGCACCGTTTCAACTGCTTTCACGCCTTTAATTGCTGAGACAACCGGCACTGCTGACGTGGCAAGCCTGACTTTGAATACTGTTGGCGCAACTTCTGCAGTGCCTGTGACATTGGGCAGTTTTGAGACAGTCAACATTACTTCTAACGGTACAAATAAAATCACGTTGGGTGGTACTGATGCAACTGCAGTAACTGTTTCTGGCTCTGGTGCGCTCACACTGAGTTCTGTTCCTGCTTCCATTACCAGCTTTGATGCTTCTGCTTCAACTGGCGGCGTAACTGTTGATCTGACCAATGCTGCTGCTGGTGCAATGACCAAGGTTGTTGCTGGCTCTGGCAATGACTCGGTTACCTACGACGCTGCTGACGGTAAGAACAACGCAACATTGATAGGTGGCGCTGGTACAGACACCTTGGTGTTGTCTGCTGTTGGTACAAACGAATTCACGCAAACTGGTTTCGAGACATTGACGCTCGCAACAGTTGGTGCAGCTTTGACATTGTCCGGCGCTAAAACGACTGACCTCGCAACAGTAAACGCAGGTGGCCTGGTTACTGGTGCAGTGACAATGGTGAACATGGGATCTGGTGCGTTGACATTCAACAACAACGCAAGTTCTACATCAGTTAAGCACAACGCTGCCATTTCATCAGATCACACTGGTGCTACAACAATTGTTTACAACGGCGGTAGCTCTACAGCAACCACTAATCTGGATGCTGCCAACTACACAGTAGACTCTTCAGCTGGCGCGCTATCAGTTACGGCTGGAGCTCGCACGAATGTGACTTCTACGGTCTCTGCTGCAAAAGCAACAAGCGTTACATTGACAGTGACATCTGCAAAGGACACTGCCGAAGTTCCAAATGAATTGACTACATTTGCTGGAACGATCAACGCTGCAGCTGCTACTTCTGTAACAGTAAATGCAACTGGTACCTTGGGTGGCACAATCAATGCCGCAGCTGCAAAGACCTCTAGCATTACCAACGGCGCAGTTTCTGGTTCTTTAGCATTGAATGCTGCAGCATTGACAAGCTTGACAGTTGACACTGGTGCCACATTGAACATGTCGGCTTCTACTTTGTCTGCATTGCAAAAGCTCAACGTTACAGCTTCAAAGGGTACCTTCACTTTGGGTAACACTGTCAAAGCTACTGACGTGACAGTTGGTGGCACGGGTACAACTTCCAAAGCAGTGCTGGGTAACTTGAGCACTGGTCAAGATGCATCAGTAAGCTTGACTGCTACCGGCTTGAAGGGTGGCCTGACTGTTGGTACCGCAGACGCAAAAGCAGGTTATAGCGTCACTGAAACTGTGAGTGGTGTAACTGGTAATGTGGCATTGGGCGCCATTGGATCGAACGTTGCAACAGGAGACGCAGTGACAGTTGCCGCACAAAATGTTGGCGGAACATTGAGCGTTGGTGCTATTACAACTACGGGTGCTGTCTCTGTTAACGCAAACGGTACATCTGGTGCGGTGACACTGGGAGACATCAGTGGCGGTACTTTGGATGTGCAAGTTGGCTCCACCATTGGCGGCGTTACCTACGGTAGCTTCACTGCACTTTCATCAGCAACCTTGGCGTTGTCTACCTTGCAAGCGAACTCAGTGACTGTTGCGCAGAAGACTGCAGGTACTGGTTTGACTGTTGCCGTTACAGGTGGCAGCTTCCAAGACCAAATTACTGTCAACGGTAACTCAACAACCAAGACAATTACTGTTACAGGTGACTTATCGACATCAGCCACTGGTGCGGACGATATCATTACAGTCAATGGTGCTGCAGGTTCTGCAGAGACAATCACAATTGCTGGTTTGGTTGGCTACGAAAAAGGCTACATCACTGGTGGAAATGGTGCGGACACAATCATTGGTGGCGCTGGCGTGGACCGCATCGTTGGCGGACGTGGTGCTGACACAATGACAGGTGGCGCAGGTAAAGATACATTTGTGATCAACACTGGTGACTCAACAGCTGCTGCATTCGACACCATCACCGACTTTGCTGCCGGTGATGAGATCGAATGGGGCAATGGCACCATGGTAGTTGCAGCTACTACAACCGCTACCACCACTAGAGCAGCTATTGATGCCAATGGCGTAGCTACTTTTACTGGTGTTACGGCAGCTTCAACATTGGCCGAAAAAGCCGCTGCTGTTGCAGTTGCTACGGCTGACAACCTTGGTTACACAGCATTTTTCACACACGATTCAAGCACCTACATGTTCATTGAAACAGGTTCTGGTACAACAGAAATTGTTGTCAAGTTGACAGGTGTTGCTTTGCCATCAGCAACCTTGGTTGACAGTAACCCTGGTACAGGTTTGTCAGGTTTCGGTTCTTAATCAAAGAAGCTAAACTAGCAAAACTTAAACCCCTCTTCGGAGGGGTTTTTTATTGTGGAAATCAAATAGTAATTTATTGGAAATTAATAAATGTATTTTGCCTTCGATTTGAAATTCAAAAAATATTACTTTTTAATTACTTTAATGATTGCATTAGTTTCTACAAGCAAAGCAGAAACAATACTTTCATCGAATGGCTATAGCGGCCAAGGAATATCTCCGTCAGCGAATGTTATTGGTACCGGCTCTGCAACAGTATCTTTCGACTCGAATATACCAGGCGCAAAAAACACAAGTGGCTTTAATACACAGGTGGGCTTGGGGATATTCGAAGACTTAGAGTTAGTGGGAAAACTTGCAACCAACGACCAAAAGTGCAACATGTTTGTAAATGGAACTTGTCCGAGGGATATGATCCGTGATTTTTCGACTTCGTTTAAATGGCAGCTGCCATCACAGTTACTCAGTGAAAATAATTCGGTAGTGGCGCTTGGTATTACAGACTTGGGTGGCGCAGCTAATTATTTCAGGTCAATTTACGCTGTTGGGACGAAAAGTATTGGGCCTCTAGATTTAAGCCTAGGTATTGCAAAAGCTTCTGGTGAGCAAGCAATTTTGGGTGGAACGTTTGGCAGCGCGGCATTGAATTTAAATGAATGGTCTAGCCTCAAGCTTGAGCACCTGGCTCAAGGCAATTGGATGAGCGCAAGTTTGCAAAAGCAGCTCGGATCGACCGGTCTGATGGCTTACATGACCATGAACCAACGAATAAGTGGAAAGCCTTCTTCTGAAAAAAATTGGATAGGTGTAGGCGTTTCTTTTCCGCTGGACGCAAGTGGTGTAAGTAGGTCAAAGTTGGCCGTTAATGGATTGTCAACTCACAAAAGCGAAAACAAAAAAATTAAAGACATTGAAGTAAGTGACCTGGTTGGAGAGCTCGAAGAAAAGGGTTTTTGGGGCCCTGTCATCTCAGTCGTTGGTAATAGCATGTATATCGAAGTTGAGAACAGCGCGTACAGCTGGAATATATTGGATGCTGTTGGCGTTGCATTGGGAGTTGTGAGCGGCGTTGCTCAAGGCAATGAAAACACAATTACAAACATTGAGTTGACTGTCACCACACGTGGAATCGCGCTGGCAACCGTTGTGGGTGAACTTAAGTGTGTGCGCAATTGGCTCGAGTCGGGTGAGCCATGCGCGCAGATGAAGATCGAGTCAGCACTCCAAAGAAAAGAGAACGGCGATAAGGCTAGAGCAGGTTTGCAGAGTTTTGAGAAATGGCGATTTCGGCCTGAGTTCATCATCAGTCCGACCGTCATTTCATCGGTTGGTACAGAGTACGGGTCTTTCAATATGGACATGGGAATCAACGTGAACGCGGTAGTTCCGCTCTGGAGGGGCGCGACTATTGAAACCAATCGGGTTGTTCCGCTGGGTGTCGGTACAAGTGCCTTTGAGCAAGGGGGGGTATTCTATGGTGCGAGGCTTAAGCCTAATACATCGAGAACATTACTTCACCAAGTGATCAGCGTCCCTGATATTAATACGCAACTTAGAATCAGTACTGGTACGTCATATATCAATTGGAAAGGTACGCAAATTGAATCGAGCTCCCAAAGCGATGATGGCCGTCACAGGATCGGTATAGTATTAGGAGATTTTAATAATGAAGCGGCAAGCGTCATCAATGTAAAAAACTATGCGCTGATGACGTACCGTTACGCCCACAGCAGTAGTATGAGCAGGATGACAGAACTGACCCAAGGCAAGTACTGGGCGGGTGACACTGGTTGGACAATTGGGCAGAAATTTTGGTACGGAGACACTGCGATAAGTTTGTACATGCGAAGGACAAGAATGTCTGACAACTTGCCACTTGTCTCCTTTGCTGGAATCCAACTCAGCCTCCCAATCACTTCGAGGGCGAACAAGGGGTTCGAAAATACAATTCTTAGGGGCACAAGTCAGTGGAGTTACAACCTGGAGAGTAGGATACTAGACAAACAAAATTTGTTAACCGGTGGATTTGGCGAGGTGCCAAGAGTGGGTGAAAGCTTGACCACAACCTTTAATAGAGATCGCAATAGTACTCATTATTTCGATATGAACTTGCTAAGGGTGCGGGACGCTTACTTGAATTTATAGCGAAAATGCTTCCAGCCTATGCATGAAAAAAATCGTCTTTCATCCCAAAATTGTTTCTGACAATTTGAAACATGACAGCTCAAATGAAAAAACATTGTTTCCATCTTGTTACTCCGCTTCAAATATGGACATTGAGGACGTCTCTCTATGTGGGCTGATCAGTATTGATACACTTGAGACCAAAGTGTTTGGCAGAGATAACCGCATAACGGGTAGCTATGGCGAGATACCCAAGGTGGAAGACATTTTGCTGCAGGACATCAACCGTGACCGCACAAGCACACACTACTTGAAGTCGAGTCTAATCTGGGCCAAGTTGGATTTCAATGGGTACTCTGCTTCGAGTGCAGCAGACTAAAACTGTTCAAATTGGTAATTTAGGTGCGATAATTTAAGGCTTGTGAAAAGCCTGTCTGGCATGCACTCAATTATGATTATTGCTATGAAAAAGTTTGACTTCAAACGCCTTTTGTCGACAGTCGTTGCCCGCACGTTGATTGCTATTCGTGGCGTTGATTATTTTTCATGGCTTGCTGCACCGCTTTTGGGTATTTGTTTACTGTCTGGCGCTTCGGCACAGGGCATTTCTGCTGCTGACTTAAGCGCTTTAAAGGGTGCGGCTGGTTTACAAAACGCAACTGGCAACGCGGGCGTGCTTGGCGCAGGTGCTGGCCTTCCGGGACTGCTGGCAATTACGATGCCCGTGAGCAATGGGCAAGAGGATGCTGATCAGAATCAGCAAGATGATAAGAAGACAAAGAAGTCTGCCCCTTTATTGCCTAACGAGTTTCAAAAGTATGTTTTGCAAACCACGGGCCAAGCCTTGCCTTTGTATGGCGCTGACTTCTTTGAGAATTTGAACAATAACAACGGCCAGTTCTCTCGCTCACCAGTAGCGGATGACTACGTCTTAGGTGCGGGCGACCAACTCTACATTCGCGTCTGGGGCTCCACAAGTACAGAAGCCACAGTAACCATTGATCGGCAAGGCTCGATCGCCATGCCTAAGCTTGGCACTTTGAAGTTGGCAGGCGTAAAGGCGGGCCAGATGGATGCCGTCGTGAAGGCGTACTTTTCTAAATTTTACAAAGACATTGAAGTCAGTGTTTCTGTTGGCAAGCTGCGCAAAATTACTGTGTTTGTTGTGGGGCAGGCGCGCAACCCTGGAAGTTATTCGCTGACAGGGCAATCAACGCTGACATCGGCATTGTTTGCAAGTGGTGGCCCCAATGCCAGTGGTTCTCTTCGAAGGTTGCAGCTTAAAAGGCAAGGCCAAACGGTTGCTGAATTTGACCTCTACAATTTTCTGGGAAATGGCGACAAATCCAGTGACGTGAAGCTTCAAGACGGAGACGTTCTCTTTTACCCTAAAGCCACTGGCTATATGGCCCTCGTCGGCAAGCTCAACACACAAGCTGTGTTTGAAGTAAAGGATGAAAAAGATAACTTGGCGGAATACATTTCCCTTGCAGGTGGCTTGCCAGTCACGGCCGACCCTAGAAGGGCCACGTTAGACAGAATTCAGCCCGGCTCTGACCAACCTAGAAGTATTCAAGAACTAAGTTTGGCGGGCGCTGGTCTTCAGATTCAGGTTAAAAATGGTGACGTACTAACAGTGTCTGCCACTGTGCCTGAATTAGCAAACGCAGTTACACTGCGTGGTGCTGTGTCTCAACCCACCCGCATGCCTTGGCGTCAAGGTATGCGCGTGTCAGACGTCATTAGCAAAAAATCTTTACTCATTAATCCCGATACTGTGAGAAAACAAAACGAAGTGCTTTTTGATAACTTCGAACAAGAACGCACAGCCAGAGTAAGGGCACGGGTGCCGTCGGATCTTGCGATTGATCGGGTGTTGTTAGACAAGAAAAACAGTTCGGACGATCAAATTCAAGCCGGACCACAATTGTTCAATGGCGGTAAGCCAATTGATGGCCAACTGGCAAGAGGCATCGACTTAAGCAAAGCCACCATTGCTGAACAAACAGATCGAGAAGTCTCCATTGCCCAACTTGGCAATCCTTTGTTGGTGGAAGAAAGTTTGGCCGATCGAATTGGTAAATTGAACCAAGAAATTAATCTGGATTACGCCGTCATAGAGCGCTTTTCCAGAGAAACATTGAAAGTCACCTTACTGCAGTTTCATCTGGGTCGAGTTTTATCAAGCCCAATGGGTAAAGACGATCTACTCCTTGAGCCTGGAGATGTCATTACTGTATTCACAAACAAAGACATTCAAGTGCCCATCTCTCGGCGGCAGATCTTTGTACGAATTGAGGGTGAGGTTAATAGTCCTGGTGTTTACCAGTTGAGGGCGGGTGAAAATTTGCAGCAGTTGATACATTTAGCTGGCGGCACTACTGCCGAGGCCTTTCCGTTTGCCACAAGCTTGTTCAGAGAAGAGGTTAAGAAGACACAGAAGTTGAACATGGACAAAATTCTTCGAAAAATGGAGGCTGAGAGTTCTGCGGTCGTGTCCCAAATTATGCAAAGTGGGGGAATGGATGCTGCTTCGTTGCAGGCGAAAATGCAGTCGATTCAACAATCTCAAAAGCAATCACTAGATCGTTTTAGGAGCTTGAAGCCCGAGGGACGCATTGCCCTTGATATCCCGATCAATGGCAGTGGCAAAATAAACGACTTCCCAGACATTCAGCTAGAAAGTGGTGACCGTATTGTTATTCCTTCAACGCCAAGCTTTGTGCAAGTGTTTGGCGTTGTAAATACGGAGTCAGCACTTCTCTACCGCAAAGGCTTGTCTGTGAAGGATTACCTTCGTATGTCGGGTGTAAGTTCAAGCGGAGACATTAATGGGGCTATTTTGGTGAGGGCTAATGGCAGTTCCATCACAAACCAAAGTACTTGGGTCAATGATGTATTGACAGCTGAAGTGTTTCCAGGCGACACGATTTTTTTACCTGAGAAGTTGGACCGCGAATCCGCTTGGAGCCAAACAGTGCGTACAGCCAAAGACTTTACGCAAGTTCTCTATCAGCTGGGTTTGGGAGCTGCGGCAATAAAGACCTTGCGCCAGTGAGTGTGAAAACAGACTAATTTATGACTGATCACATTCAAGAAAATACTGAGCCAGAAATCAACCTGCTCGACCTATTGATTGCTCTGGGACAAGAAAAGTTGACACTGATAGTCGTCACTGTCTTGGCGGCTTTAACGGGCATTGTTGTGAGCTTAGTCACCCCTGCTACGTATGTGTCTAGAGCAATCGTGATGCCGTCGCAGCAGTCAGGTGGTGGGGGTGGTGGTTTGGCAAGCTTAGGAAGTTTGGCTGGGCTTGCTGGATTAGGTGCGCTTTCAAACATGGCTGCGGGAATCAAGAGCTCGGACGAAATGTACATTGCCCTCATGCGTAGCCAGTCGGTTCAGTCAGCGCTTATTGAGCAATTCAAACTTAAAGAGCGTTATGGTGCTAGGAATTCAGAGGAGGCAAGGCTGGAGCTTAATTTAAATGTGACTATTTTGGCTGATAAAAAGTCTGGTCTGATATTAATTGATGCTCAAGATAAAGACCCTAATTTTGCCGCCCAGCTTGCCAATGCGCAGGTTAAGGAGCTCAATATCATCTTAAACCGGCTTGCAGTAACGGAAGCTCAGCAAAGACGTGCTTACTACGAGCAGCAAATTTACAAGACGCAAACCAAAATTCCTCAGCTTGAGTTGGAATTTAAAGAGGCCCAAAAGAGTTCTGGCTTGGAGGTGACCTCCTTGTTGTCTGAGGCTGGAACATTGCCTGGCCAAATTGCTGCCAAAGAGCTGCAACATCAAGTGCTGAGCCGGTTTGCTACTGCGCAAAATCCAGAGCTAAAGCGCTTAACGGTAGAAATATCTGCACTTCGTGCCCAATTAGCCAGGTACGAGTTGAGCAAATCAGAACCTAAAACCAGCAATCCGAGCAAGCCTGGGCAATCAGCGGAAAGCACCAAAACTAACTATGTTCAAAAAGCCACTCAAGCTTACAACACACTCAAAATTCAAGAAGCCTTACTCGATGGCTACGTTAAACAGTTAGAGCTTGCCAAAGTTGACGAAGCCAAGGAAGGCCCTGCGGTTCAAGTGGTTGATGAAGCTAGAGCGCCAGAGACAAGGGCTAAGCCGGAGCGTAAAAAGTTGGTCTTTGCCTTTACAGTGACTGGTTTGGTCATTGCTCTCTTGTTGTCAGCCTTGCGTGCCTTGTTGCGTCACATCCGATCAACGCCAGAAGGCCTGCAGCGTTGGAGCCAACTCAAACGTGCCTGGGGATTTGCCTGAGGTGCTCATAAACCGAAGGTTGTTTATTCCACATGCCTAGTTTTCTTTTTGACGATGCCCTGAAACATGTAGACATGTTTTCAGTGTTGCTTGGCTTTGGCGTGACCGTTGTCAGCACATGGCTCATATGTCGGTTAAGCATGACTCTGCGCATTGGTCAGGACAGTGCTCAGGGAGTGCAAAAGTTTCATGTCAACCCGACCTCTAGACTGGGCGGCGTGGCTATTTTTTTGGGGCTCGCAGTTTCGGGACTTGTTGTACCCAGAATCGCAGAATTTCAGCATTACTCCTTCTGGTTTTTGCTTGCCGCCATGCCCGTCTGGTTGGCTGGTCTTACTGAAGATTTAACCCGCAGGGTGGGCCCTACATTGCGCCTTATCATGGCAACCTTTTCTGCCGCCTGCTTGTTCGGTACTCTGGGTGTTAGTGTTAATAGAACAGATGTTTGGCCGGTTGACTTGCTACTTAGTGTCCCTGGAGCGCCCCTATGCGTCACACTTCTGGTCGTGGCGGGCTTTACACACTCAATGAATATTGTGGATGGTTTTCATGGACTGGCTTGTGGCTTGGCCATTATTGCTTTTAGTGGCTTGGCTTTCATGGCGGGGAAGGTAGGCGATAGTTTGCTGCTACAAATGTGTCTCGCCAGCTTAGCCGTTGTGTTTGGCTTTTTTGTGATCAACTGGCCTAGAGGTGCTATATTTTTGGGAGATGCTGGCGCCTATCTAATTGGTTTTTGGGTGGTGGAATTGGGTATTTTGCTGGCCATGCGAAACCCTCAAATTTCTCCGATGGCACCAGTTGTGGCGGGCTTGCTGCCGCTCATTGAAACTTTGTTTTCAATGTACAGGCGAAATATAGTTAGAAAACTTCCTGTAAACCAGCCAGACGCACTGCACCTTCACACCTTGGTATATAGACGCATGCTCTTTAATCCATCGTTGAAATATACAGCCATTCAATTGAATGCCGTCAACGCCAAAGTGGCCATATTTTTTTGGTTGCCTGCCGCCATCTTTGCCTTTCTAGCTTTTATCTTTGCTGAAAGCACTATGGCTCAACTGGTGCTTATGTTGATTTACTTAATGATGTACAACTGGCTGTACAAAAGACTTGTCCGTTTCAAAGCGCCTTCCTTCATGCGCTCAAGATAAATATCTTTTATTCATACTATTTTTATTGATTCAAAAATGCATTAAAATTGATCTAATCCGATCATTTGATGCCTTGTAATTCAATAGGCATTGCGGTAGCGATCCTGTCGTTGTTACAACTCAACCTAGTTCAGTTCAAGTCAATACTTCCAGTAATGACCAGTCGACGTGCAAAATTACAAGAAGATACCAACTTCAGGTTGATGCAACTGCTGCATGACAATCCTCGCATGTCTCAGCGAGAGATGGCCAATGCTCTAGGTATCAGCTTTGGAGGCATCAACTATTGTTTGAACGCGTTAATTGAAAAAGGCTTGGTCAAAATTCACAACTTCAGCCAAAACCAAAATAAGTTTGGCTACGCTTATTTATTAACGCCCAGAGGAATTTCCGAAAAGGCGAAACTAACTAGCAGTTTCTTGAAACGAAAATTGCAAGAATACGAGGCGCTTAGTGCGGAAATTAAGGCTTTGAAGTTGGAGATAGAAAATGACCAAGACCATAAGCCGAGCAATACATGAGCACCCTTCCAAACTTGTCTGACATCAAACTGGCCGTAATAGGATTGGGCTACGTTGGCCTGCCATTGGCAGTTGAATTTGGCAAAATACGTTCACTGCTAGGCTTTGACATCAACATCAAGCGCATCGCTCAACTCAAAGAAGGCCGAGATGTTACGCGTGAGACTGAGCCAGAAGAATTGCGAGCGGCTATTCATCTGAGTTTCAGTGCCAACTCAGATGACCTCAGGGCGTGCAATTGCTTTATTGTTACGGTGCCCACTCCCATTGACATGTATAAACGGCCAGATCTTGGGCCTCTGATCAAGGCTAGTGAAACAGTAGGTAAAGTGCTCAAAACAGGGGACATTGTTATTTACGAATCTACAGTCTATCCTGGTTGCACTGAAGAAGATTGCGTGCCCGTTCTAGAAAAATTCAGTGGCTTGAAGTTCAATCATGACTTCTTTTGCGGTTACAGCCCCGAGAGGATTAACCCTGGCGATAAAACCCACCGCCTGCCCAACATCCAAAAAGTCACTTCTGGATCCACGCCAGAAGTGGCCGATCTGGTGGATCAAATTTATCGCCAGATCATCACTGCTGGCACTCATAAAGCAAGCAGTATCAAAGTGGCAGAGGCTGCTAAAGTCATTGAAAACACTCAGCGCGATGTCAACATTGCCCTCATCAATGAGTTGGCTTTGATCTTCAACAAAATGGGAATCGACACGTTAGAGGTGCTGCAAGCCGCAGGCAGTAAGTGGAATTTTTTGCCCTTCCTTCCCGGCTTGGTTGGCGGCCACTGCATCGGTGTCGACCCTTATTACCTGACGCACAAGGCGCAAGAAGTAGGCTACCACCCGGAGGTGATTTTGGCCGGCCGCCGCATCAATGACAGCATGGCTTCACACGTTGCTGACGAGGCCGTCAAGTTAATGCTGCGCAAAGGCCTGCCAGTGCTTGGCAGCAAAGTTCTGGTCCTCGGTCTTACCTTCAAGGAGAACTGCCCCGATGTTCGCAACACCAAGGTGGTGGATATCGTCAAAACTTTGCTGGACTACAACCTCCAGGTAGACGTGTACGACCCTTGGATTGATGTTCAAGAGGCTGAACATGAATACGGACTGCATTGCCTCAAAGAAGCGCCCACCCATGGACTGTACGCAGCAATTATTTTAGCTGTTGGTCATCAGCAATTCGTTGAAATGGGCGAGGATGGTATCAGAGCTTTGGGTCAGCCTGATGCTGTACTCTATGACGTCAAAAGTATCCTGCAATTGGGCGCGGCAGATGGAAGACTCTGATCACTTCTTCAACAGGATCGAGCTGAGGATTGAATGACCAGATATGAACTCATCCAAAACCAACTGCGCCTGAGCCCCAAAACTTGGTTGGTCACTGGCGTGGCGGGCTTTATAGGAAGCAATCTTCTCGAAACACTCCTTAAGTTGGATCAACGCGTTGTAGGCCTAGACAACTTTGCCACTGGTCACCAGCGTAACCTAGATGAAGTGAAAACCTTGGTCACTTCCGAGCAATGGGCTAATTTCAATTTCAAGCAAGGCGACGTTCGTAGCCTTGCCGACTGTCAATCTGCCTGCAATAGCATAGACTATGTCTTGCACCAAGCTGCACTTGGCAGCGTTCCGCGTAGCCTGGCTGACCCCGTTGCCACAAACGAGACCAATGTCACGGGCTTTCTGAACATGTTGGTAGCTGCAAGGGATGCCAATGTGCAAAGCTTTTCATACGCTGCCAGTAGTAGCACATATGGCGATCATCCTGCTCTGCCCAAGGTTGAGGAAAACATTGGTAAACCACTTAGTCCCTACGCAGTGACCAAATACGTTAATGAGTTGTATGCAGAAGTGTTTGCCCGTAGCTACGGCTTCAAAACAATTGGCCTGCGTTATTTCAACGTGTTCGGCCCTAGACAAGACCCAAATGGTGCATACGCTGCTGTCATACCCAAGTGGACCCAAGCATTGATCAAGGGAGAAGCTGTCTACATCAATGGCGATGGACAAACCAGTCGCGACTTTTGTTATGTAGCCAATGTAGTGCAGGCAAACCTGCTGGCAGCCACGGCGGTAGATTCGGTAGCACTCAATCAAGTTTATAACGTAGCCCTTGGGAGCCGCACCACACTGAACGAGCTCTTTCATTTATTGCGAAACGCCCTTTTAACCAAAAGCATAAAGGGCGAAATACAGTCGCAGATCACAACACAGCCCACCTACCGCGAGTTTCGAGATGGGGATGTGCGCCACAGCCAAGCCGATATTGGCAAAGCACAACACCTTTTGGGCTACATACCCACTCACCCAATTAAAGTAGGTGTTGAATTGGCAATGCCTTGGTACGTCCGGTGACGCTCGCAGACAGTCTTGTCCATTTGTTTTCGCACCTGTCACGACGCAGACGTTGGCAGTTGATGGGTCTTTTTTTCTTGACGCTCTTCAGCGCACTTGCTGAAATGGCAACACTTGGTGCTGTCGTACCATTTTTAGCGTTACTTGCGGACCCAACAGTGGCCAATAAGTACACGCTATTGCAAAAAGTTTTATCTTGGTTTGGCGCCGAAGAGGGTAATGTGCTTCTCTCGGCAGGGGTCATCTTCTGCATGATCACAATCAGCGCTGCTCTGATTCGCATGCTGATGATGTGGAGCAGTATGAGGTTCTCATATGGGCTTGGAGCTGACATTGGGGCGGAAGTTTATCTTCGAACTCTTTACCAGCCATACAGTTGGCATGTGTCTCAAAACAGCAGTGAAGTGTTGACAGGTATAGATAAAGTAAATGTTGTCGTTAGTGGAGTTCTGACACCAATAATGCAGGGCAGTGTTGCTATGGTGATGGTGATTGGCATTTTAGTGATGCTTGTGGCAATTGATTGGCAAACGGCCTTCATTGCAGGCGCTGGATTCACTGTGATGTATGGGATTACTACACTTGCGCTTGATAGCAAAGTCAAAAAAAACAGCCAAATCATTTCGGAAAATATGTCACGTAGAGTTCAAGCCGTGCAGGAGGGCTTGGGTGGCATTAGGGATGTTTTGTTGGATGGCACACAGTCTGTTTATCACCGAAGATTTTCTGGTTTTGACTATTCAATGAGACGTGCACAAGCCTCCAATTCCGTAATTGGTGTATCGCCCAGATACATGATTGAAGCAGCTGGTATGGTATTGATCATTGCGTTAGCCTACTGGCTTAGTCCTAGGCAAGGCGGTTTGAATGGTGCCATACCCGTTTTAGGTGCTTTGGCTATTGGGGCTCAAAAACTAATGCCGCAAATGCAATTAGTTTATGCATCATGGTCTTCAATCAATGGGAGTCGAAATCAGTTAGTTGATGTTATTAGGTTTTTGAGTAACCCCTTTGTAGCCGAGACCTCCCAATTAAGTTTTGACATCAACCGAAACATCGAAAATAAAATTCAAGCACCATTGGATCCTATCAATTACAAGCCGCTAATTGCCCTTCGAAATGTCAGTTTTCGCTACAAAGCAGATATGCCTGAGGTTCTTCTGAATATAAATTTAGAAATACAACGAGGCTCTAGGGTGGGCTTTATTGGTGAGACTGGTAGTGGTAAAAGTACTCTTATCGATTTGATAATGGCGCTGCTCAAACCTACATCCGGACAAGTCGAAGTTGATGGTATTCCGCTTAATCATGAAAACTATAGGGCTTGGCAGTTGAGAATTGCACACGTACCACAAAGTATTTATTTGTCAGATGCCACGATTGCAGAAAACATCGCCTTTGGCGTCCCGTTGGATAAAATTGATTTATCCCGAATTAAGTTGGCATCTAAAAAAGCTCAATTAAGTGACTTTATAGAGAGTCAGCCAAAAAAATATCAAACCCATGTTGGAGAGCGAGGCGTACGGTTGTCTGGTGGCCAGCGACAACGAATAGGCTTAGCACGTGCACTCTATAAGCAAGCTGATGTTTTGGTGCTTGATGAGGCTACCAGTGCGTTAGACGATTTAACTGAACAATCAGTCATGTCTGCCATTAATGCATTAGAAAGTGAATTGACTGTTCTGATGATTGCTCATCGTGTATCCACCCTAAGGTCTTGCGACAGAATTGTTGAGCTAGGTGATAAATCAGTTCTCCGAGTCGGTAATTACGATGATTTAATTGGATCTAAGTTGTAACTAAATTTACCCAATTCGATTGAAAGAAAAAAATGCTGTCTAACTCAACTATTCTTATTACTGGAGGTACAGGCTCTTTTGGAAACACTTTTGTTCCAATGACACTAGCTAAATACAGCCCAAAAAAAATAATCATTTTTTCGCGCGACGAGATGAAGCAGTGGGAAATGGCCAGAAAGTTCAAGGTTGATGATCGTGTTCGGTTCTTTATTGGTGATGTACGTGACAAAGAACGTTTGTACAGGGCCTTGGACGGTGTGGATTACGTGGTACACGCAGCAGCTACAAAAATCGTGCCCACAGCAGAATACAACCCATTTGAGTGCGTTAAAACTAATGTTCTGGGTGCCATGAACCTAATTGATGCCTGCATAGATAAAAAAGTAAAAAGAGTAGTAGCGTTGTCAACCGATAAAGCTAGCAGTCCTATTAATCTCTATGGAGCCACCAAATTAACCTCTGACAAATTGTTTGTTGCAGGCAATGCGTATTCTGGTGAGCATGGAACAAAGTTTTCGGTAGTGCGCTATGGAAACGTTATGGGCTCGCGTGGGTCAGTTATTCCATTCTTCTTGTCTATTCGCGACAAAGGTGTTTTACCCATCACCGATAACCGCATGACGCGTTTCATGATTTCTCTAGAGCAAGGTGTGGAATTAGTGTGGCATGCTTTTGAGGATATGGTGGGTGCAGAAATTTATGTCAAGAAAATTCCCTCTATGAAAGTGACAGACTTGGCCGGGGTTGTTGCACCCGAATGCAAGCAAGAAGTCGTAGGTATCCGGCCAGGAGAAAAACTACACGAACAGATGATTGGTGCCGAAGACTCTCATTTTACCTTTGAGTATCTTGAGCACTTTAAAATCTTGCCATCAATCAATGAATGGGGCAACAGCCCAGAGCGTATCAAGGATGGAGTTAAAGTCCTCGAAGGCTTTGTCTACTCTAGTGACAACAATACTGAATGGATGAGTAAAGCTGAATTGCATGCGTGGATTGAAGCAAATCGTGAAAAAATCGGAGCTTTTTGATCGATGATCACATACGGTCGCCAAGATATTACGCAGGCTGATATTGATGCGGTCATTGCTTGCCTGCAATCAGACTACTTGACTCAGGGCCCGCAAATTATAAAGTTTGAGCAGAGAGTAGCTACCCACACAGGTGCCCAGTATGCCGTGGCCGTGACTAACGCTACCGCTGCTCTGCACATTGCCTGCTTGGCGCTGAACCTAGGACCAGGCGATTTGCTCTGGACTTCGCCCAACACATTTGTCGCATCGGCTAACTGCGCTCTTTACTGTGGAGCAATGGTCGACTTTGTCGACATTGACCCACAAACCCACAACCTCTGCCCCATCAAGCTCGAAGAAAAACTAATTGCTGCAGAAAAAGAGGGCAAACTACCTAAAATTGTCGTTCCCGTGCACATGACCGGCCAGCCTTGTGATATGGCGGCTATTCACTCCTTGGGTCAGAAATACAACTTCAAAATCATTGAAGATGCCTCGCACGCAATTGGAGGTAAATACAAAGGTGAGCCTATTGGTAACTGCCGTTACAGCGACATCACTGTATTTAGTTTCCATCCCGTCAAAATTATTACCACTGCCGAAGGCGGGATGGCCTTGACAAATAGCGTTGAATTGGCCACACGTCTGGGCCTGTTGAGGAGTCACGGTATCAGTCGTGACCCGGCCCTTATGACTGAGCCAATTCACGGTCCTTGGTACTATCAGCAAGTGATGCTAGGTTTTAATTACCGCATGACTGACATTCAAGCAGCATTGGGCGCAAGCCAAATGTCACGACTAACCGACTATGTCAAACGTCGTCAAGAAATCGCGAGTCGCTATAGCGAACTGCTGAATGACCTGCCCCTAACCTTACCTTGGCAACACACTGACAGCTATAGCGCCTATCATCTGTACGTCATTCGGTTGCAGCTAGATAAAATAAGTGCTACACAAAGACAAGTATTTGAATCACTGCATGCGAAAGGCATCATGGTGAACCTGCACTACATTCCAGTACACACTCAGCCGTATTATCAACAGATGGGTTTTAAACAAGGTGATTATCCGCAGGCCGAGCGTTATTATCGCGAAGCTATTAGCATTCCTATGCATGTCAATTTGGAGGATGAGGATCTGAAATTTATAGCCCAAAGCCTGAACGAGGCCATGTGTCTATGAAGCTCGCTGTCATTCCCGCTCGTGGTGGCAGTAAGCGCATCCCTCGCAAGAATATCAAGCCTTTTGCTGGTCAACCAATGATTGCCCATGCCATCACTGCAGCACGTGCTTCAAAGCTGTTCGACCATGTCATTGTATCGACAGACGATCAGGAAATCTCCCACATAGCCCGCAAGTGGGGTGCAGAGACTCCGTTTGCAAGACCTGCTGAACTGGCAGACGACCACACGCCGACTGTGCCAGTGGTCGCACACGCCATACTAACTTTTGAAAAAATAATGGGTATGCAAATCGATCATGTGTGTTGCATCTATCCTGGTGTACCTTTCATACAAATAGGTGACATTCACGAGTCATGGGAGATGCTGATCCGCACGAATAGTGATTATTGTTTTCCCGTTGCCGAGTTTCCTTCAGCGATCCAGCGGGCATTGAAGCGGGAGGAAAATGGCAACGTGTTGCCCTTTTATCCGCAATATGAACTGGTTCGAACTCAAGACCTCGAGAAAGCTTATCACGATGCAGGACAGTTTTATTGGGGCTCGAGGCAATCATGGTTTACCAATCCACGTATTCACAGCAGTGCCACCGGATTTCCAATTCCAAGCTGGCGTGTGGTAGACATCGACACAGAGGATGACTGGGCGCGAGCTGAAAGTATGTACCGGGCATTTTCAAACTATCCTAATTACTTCAAGGAGTAGTAATGAACGAGCAGCAAAAATTCTGGGCCAATACCTACGCCGATGAATATATTAAAAAAAATAGCCAATTTGACCGGGAAAACGGCATCGCTGCCTGGAAGCTGATGCTGCAGAAGACGGAGCAAATAAATTCTATCCTCGAGTGCGGTTGCAACATCGGCAGAAATATAGATTTTCTAAACGAAGTGCTACCCCAGGCTAGCAAATCTATCATCGAAATCAGTCAGCCTGCATTCGAGTTTGTCACCAGCAGGCATGTTCTTGCGAATGCCTTCAATGGCGCAATAGAATATTCGAAATTCGAAGAAAGTAGCTTCGATCTTGTATTTACGATAGGCGTACTGATTCATATTCATCCCAACGACCTGCTGAAGAATATGGAGAAAATGTATAAACTTTCAGCCGGGTACATCTTGATGGGCGAGTACTTTAATCGTACCCCGGCGATGCTCGAGTATCAGGGACAAAAGGACAAACTTTTCAAACGTGACTTCGGCAAGCTTTTCATCGAGAACTTCCCTGTTGAAATGGTGGATTATGGTTTTCTCTGGGGGCATCAGTACGATAACGCCGGCTTTGATGACATTACATGGTGGCTTTTCAAGAAAAAATAACCTACTATTGAACCGTGAAAACAGTCTTCCGTACTGATGCATCGCATAACATTGGCACGGGTCATGTTATGCGATGCCTTACGCTTGCAGATGCGTTGCGCGAGCGCGGTGCGCATTGTAGTTTCATTTGCCGCAACCATCCCGGCAATTTGTTTGATCTGATTGAAAAGCGGGGGTGCCACGTTCATATCTTGCCGGACGCCAGAGCGCACATGATAGAAAGCAAAGCGAGTAATAAACCCTCGCCGGGATTCCACTCCTGGTTAGGTGTTGACTGGTACGTGGATGCGCAGCAAACCGTGGCAGTACTCAAAGACACACTGGTCGACAGGTTGATCGTTGATCACTACGCGCTGGATGCCCGATGGGAAAATGTACTGAGGGCGCATTGCAATAAATTGTTCGTGATAGACGACCTTGCCGATCGATCCCACGTTTGCGACGTGCTGCTGGATCAAAATCTGGGGCGCGAGTCTAAAGATTACGATGCCTTTGTGCCGAGCAATTGTATAAGGCTTGTGGGCCCGCAAAATGCCCTGCTGCGGCCTGAGTTCGCTGCTCTGCGTGAATACAGCCTTAGGAGACGTCAGGCCCTCGTGCTGAAGCATATTTTGATTGCCATGGGTGGTGTCGATCAGTCCAATGCTAGCGGACAGGTGCTCGAAGCCCTCAAGACATGTCCGTTGCCAGTTGACTGCAAAATCACTGTGGTGCTTGGGGGGAAGGCGCCTTGGGTTGACCTTGTTCGTGTAATTGCCGCAACTATGCCTTGGCCTACCGAGGTTCGCATCGACATTGTCAACATGGCTCGAGTCATGGCGGAAAGTGATCTGGCTATTGGTGCAGCAGGCACCACTTCTTGGGAGAGATGTTGCTTGGGTCTGCCTGCTATCTTGGTTGTGTTGGCGGATAATCAGTTGGCGAGTGCACACGCTTTGCAGGCTGCAGGGGCGGCCAGTTTGATCGAAAAGTCATCTGAGATACGTGAGCTACTGAAGCCAGCTATTCGCTCGCTGATGAATGGTGACGCGCTTGGAAGAATGAGTCGTCTTGCAGCAAATATAACTGACGGTCAAGGTACTAAACATGTAGTTGAGTTCATGGAATGCCTGCAATGACGAAGGAAGATGCACTCACATAACACTATTCGTTTGATGAGCCCGGAAGATCTGCATCGTGTTCTGGTTTGGCGCAATCATCCAGATGTCCGTCGCTATATGTATACGAATCACGAAATCACGATGGAAGAGCATCAGCGTTGGTTTGAGAGTGCAGCACAGGATAAGGACAAGTATTTGCTTATTTACGAGTCAAATACGATCCCACTGGGTTTCATACAGTTCGCCAAACTGTCAGGAAGCGCGGTTGCCGAATGGGGGTTCTACGCGGCACCAGAGGCACCTAAGGGGAGTGGGTGGTACCTTGGACGCAAGGCTTTACATTATGCGTTCAGTCACCTTAACCTGCACAAGGTCTGCGGACAGGCGTTGGCTTTCAATGATCGGTCCATCAGCTTCCACCTAACATTGGGGTTTAAGCAGGAAGGATTATTGCGCGAGCAACACTTCGACGGTAGGCAATACCATGACATACTCTGCTTTGGCCTTTTAAGATCAGAGCGCCAGCCAGATATTTAATTAAGCACTAATGTCGAACACACCAGAAATCAGCATTGCAGGCCGCCGCATTGCAGCGGATGCCGCCCCATACGTGATTGCCGAGCTTTCTGCTAATCATAATGGTCGAATCGAAACAGCTTTGGAAATTATTTACGCGGCGAAGACGGCCGGAGCTGATGCCGTGAAGCTTCAGACATATCGCCCTGATACTATTACGCTGGATTGCAACGCTGACGAATTCAAGATTCATGGCGGGCTGTGGGATGGCCGCAGCCTCTATGAACTTTATCAGGAGGCACACATGCCTTGGGAATGGCACAAGCCCCTGTTCGAACATGCCCGTAAGCTTGGTATCACCATGTTTAGTTCGCCGTTTGATAACACCGCCGTCGACCTGCTCGAAGATCTGAATGTTCCAGCCTACAAGATTGCCTCCTTTGAAGCGGTCGACCTGCCCCTTATTAGGTATGCGGCGACAACTGGCAAGCCTATGATCATATCGACTGGCATGGCTGATACCGAAGAAATCCAGGAAGCTATTGATGCTGCCCGAGAAGGTGGCTGCAAAGAATTAGCTATTCTGCATTGTGTAAGCGGTTACCCCGCCCCGGCGGCGGATTACAACCTGCGCACCATTCCCGATATGATCCAGCGGTTTGGTCGGGTAACCGGTCTGTCCGATCACACGTTGGACAACACTACGGCAATTGCCAGTGTTGCGCTTGGCGCATCGATCATTGAAAAGCATTTCACGCTTGACCGCAGTGGCGGTGGGCCAGACGACAGTTTTTCGCTTGAACCAGCCGAAATGGCGGCATTGTGTTTGGGGGCTCGCACTGCATGGGAGGCACTGGGGCAAATCGACTACGGGCGTAAAGCCAGCGAACTGGGAAACGTACAGTTTCGACGCTCTCTGTACTTTGTGCATGATATGAAGGCCGGTGAAAAAATCACACCTGAAAAAGTGAAAAGCATTAGGCCCGGTTTTGGGCTTGCGCCTAAATATCTTGATAAGGTGCTAGGGGCGTCAGTCTCTGTTGACGTCGTCCGGGGAACACCGGTGCTGCAGGAACACTTGAAGTGATGTTCAGGGAACCCCCGTGTCAAAACTCCGTGCATTGATCGTCGGCTGCGGCAATATCGCGGGTGGTTTCGACGCTGACCGCCCTGCGGATGCTTTGCCATTAACTCATGCAGGTGCGTTTTCACGCCATGGCGGTTATGATTTAGCCGCATGTATGGACCCAGATGGCGTAAGGCTTGATGCTTTCCGTAAACGCTGGAACATCCCGACTGGCTATAGCCATTTTGAAGAGCTGAGTAACGGCGCGGGGCGCTTCGACGTCGTGAGCATCTGTTCACCAACAGCGCTTCATTCATTGCACTTGCAGGCCTCACTCGCACTGCAGCCGAGACTAGTGTTTTGCGAAAAACCAGTGACCGGCACGGTTGCTGAAACCGCAAAATGGGTAGAAGAATTCGACAGAGTTGGAGTGAAGCTGGTCATTAACCATACTCGCCGATGGGCGCCCGACTTACTAAGGCTGCGCAAGCAAATTCATGATGGCTTTTGGGGTGAAATCCGTTCTGTTACGGCAATATATGGCAAAGGTGTGCTTAATAATGGCGGTCACATGATGGATTTACTTATTAGCCTGCTTGGGCCGTTGTCCCTTATGTCTGTGGGTCAGCCGGTATGGGATTTTTGGGATGACGATCCGACAATTCCTGCCCTTTTGCAGACTTCAGCCGGTGTGCCGGTAACCTTGAATATTTCCGATCCACGAGACTTCGCTCTTTTCGAATTGCAGATCGTGGCTGAACGCGGTGTGATCATGATGCAAAACGGCGGTTTGCAGTGGCATATTCGAAAGGTCATTGAAAGTCCAGAGTTCAAAGGTTACCGATCTCTAGAAATGGGTGAGCTGAAGCAAGGGGAATATGGCATGGCCATGATGCGCGCCGCTGAGAATATTTACAACGCCTTTGCGTGCGATGAGGCCCTAGCAAGCACAGGTTATGGTGCACTAGAAGCTCAACGTTTGTGCGAGCAAATTAAAACTACCTCATTAAGGCAATACCGACCAGTCAATCGTTCATCAAATTTGAATTAGGAAAAATCATGAGCAAACAACTGGCAATTTTTGGCGGCGAGCCAGCGATTAAGAATCATATGGCATATTTCAAAAGCATGGGAGAAGAGGAAGTAACGGCAGCTACCCGCGTCATCCGCAGCGGTGTACTGTCGGCTTATATTGGCGCGCCCGGCGAGGGGTTCATGGGCGGCAAGGAAGTACGGGCCTTCGAAAAACAGGCGGCACTTTATTTCGGTGTAAAGCACGCCATTGCCGTCAATTCGTGGACATCTGGTTTGATTGCCGCAGTTGGTGCTATTGGAATCGAGCCCGGCGACGAAATCATCACCACGCCCTGGACCATGGCAGCGACAGCAACTGCGATCCTACACTTCAATGGTATTCCAGTATTTGCTGACATTGATCAGGATACCTTCAACATTGCCCCGGAGTGTGTCGAGCGGCTGATTTCGCCGCGCACGCGCGCAGTCATTGCGGTCGATATATTCGGACAGTCGGCAGATATACAGGCGCTTCGCAAGATTTGCGATCGTCATGGCCTCAAGTTACTGTGCGATACCGCCCAGGCTCCGGGCGCGCGCTATTTCGGCAGGCATGCCGGCACACTTGCCGACATAGGCGGGTTCAGCCTGAACTACCACAAGCATATTCATTGCGGTGAGGGGGGCATACTTGTAACCGACGACGACAGGCTGGCCCAACGCCTGTGCCTGATTCGTAACCACGCAGAGGCCGTGGTCAAAAGCGACGACCCTGTCGAGCTTTCCAACATGTTGGGATACAACTTCAGAATGGGCGAGATCGAGGCGGCTATCGCATCGGTTCAGCTTAGCAAACTGGAGGCCCGCGTGGCATCCCGGCAGCAGGCTGCCGAGCAACTTAATCAGGGCCTGAGGCATCTGGAGGGGTTGAAAACGCCCGTTGTCAGTGAAGGCTGTACCCATGTTTATTACGTTTATGGCCTGACCCTGAATGCGAAGGCGCTCGGCGTCTCGAGTGAAAAAATCGTGAGTGCATTACGTGCCGAGGGCGTTCCCGGCCTAATGACGGGCTACCAAAATCTTCATCTGCTGCCCTTGTTCAGGAACAAAATTGCTTACGGCACCAATGGGTTCCCTTGGAATTCGCCTTATTGCACAAGCAGCATAGAATATGGACCAGGCCTGTGTCCGGTGGCCGAGCAGCTTCACAGCGAGAGCTTTATTGGCATGAATCTTTGCATGTTTGAATACTATCCAGAAGACATCGAATCAATTATCATTGCTTTTCGTAAGGTTTGGAATAACATCAATAGGCTCAGAAATTCAGATGCTGCCTGAGCGTCCGACACTAGCGGATGCTTTGCCTCTGCATGGGGACAAGGTAGACCTTTTTCCATTTGGAACCAGTGATATCACAGATGCCTATATTGGCTGGTTGAATGACCCTGAAGTAACTCAGTTCAGCAATCAACGGTTTCTCCAACATGACCGTATGAGTTGCATGAGATACGTGACTTCGTTTTTAAATTCCAATAATCTCTTACTTAGTGTGCGTCGTCGTGATTATGGACAGGCTATTGGCACAATGACGGTTTATTTTTCTCCCCATCATTGCACTGCGGATGTGGGCATCTTGATTGGGGAGCGAACTGTCTGGGGCATGGGGTATGGGCAAGATGCCTGGAATACAGTAGTTGGTTGGTTGTCATGCCATGTGGCAATACGCAAGGTCACAGCTGGTACGGTTGCATGCAATCGTGGCATGATTACCTTAATGGAGCGCTCGGGGATGGAGCTGGAAGCGATTCGAAAGAATCAGGAAATCGTGGCGGGTAAACCCACCGATATACTTTATTACTCAATGTGGCATGCGTCTTAAACTTAAAACGCCAATAGCCGTTATTTGTCACGATGCCGGCGCTTCCAACCACATAATCAGTTGGCTGAGAGTTGATGGTCGTTTAGAAACTGTGCGAGCAGTCATGCGTGGGCCGGCTGAAGGTCTTTGGAAGCAGGCGTTCCCAGAGGCGCCCCTATGCAATTCGATAGAAATTGCGCTTGAAGATGCTCAATCAGTGATCACTGGTACGGGATGGGTTAGTAATATCGAGCATGAGGCGCGCAGGATGGCAAAGGCAAGTGCAATTCCCTCGGTTGCTGTAATCGATCACTGGGTGAATTATGCGGAACGTTTCATACGTGAGGGCGAATGTGTCTGGCCCGATGAGTTCTGGGTAGTTGATGAACAGGCGATGTCCATTGCAGAGACGACCTTTCCGGGAGCGCACATACGACTGGTTCCCAATTTGTACCTAGCTAATCAAATTCAGTCCGTTTTGCCTGCGCCCATCGTCGAGCCTGAGCTTCTGTATGTAATGGAGCCGATTCGTACTGACTGGGGACGAGGTGAGGAAGGCGAATTCCAGGCACTCGACTATTTTGTATCGAAGCTACCGCGCTTGAATTTACCGGCAGAAACTGTAATCCGTCTTCGGCTGCATCCCTCCGAACCGAAGGGAAAATATGATGCCTGGATCGCAATGCACCCAGCGCTGAACATTCTTGTTGACAACTCGCATCAGATGTCCGAAGCGCTATCCCGGGCGCGATGGGTTGCAGGCTGCGAGTCATTTGCTCTTGTGATTGCGCTAGGAGCAGGCCGGCAAGTGTTTTGTTCGTTGCCGCCCTGGGCGCCAGCTTGCCGGCTGCCGCATCATGGTCTTATTCATTTGAATAAAATTGATTGACTGTAGATGAAATACTGTAAGCACTGCCTACAGCCAGACACTCGTCCCAATACTTACTTTGGTACGGGCGGCATTTGCCCTGCTTGTGAATATTTCGAGAAACTTGGACTGGTGGATTGGCAGGAGCGGTATGAGATCCTGCAAGACTTGCTGCGGACTTTTCCTCGCAGGCCTGGGCAAAAGTTCGACTGCATAATTGGCGTCAGTGGGGGGAAAGATAGCACCAGACAGGCTTTGTGGGTGCGAGAAAAGCTTGGGCTCAAGCCTTTACTGGCTTGTCTAAGCTATCCGCCAGAGCAGGTGTCACAGCGAGGTGTTGACAACATTTCTAATTTGATTGAACTGGGATTTGATGTGGTTATTTCAGCACCTGCACCGGGCACCTGGAAAACTCTGATGCGTGAGTCGTTCATGCGCTTCACAAACTGGGCGCGTTCTACTGAACTGGCTTTGTTTAGCTCGGTTCCTCAACTGGCCATTCGTTATGGCGTTCCGCTGATACTTTGGGGCGAAAACCCTGGCCTGCAACTGGGTGATCTAAAAACCCTGGGTCGAAACGGTTATGACGGTAATAACCTTCGCCACATGAATACGCTTTCAGGCGCCTCTCTTGATTGGATGTTGGAGGCGAAGATCGATGCAGGCAATTTGCTTCCGTATCGCTACCCGGCACCTGAAGCATTCGATCAGCATGGTCTGCAAATTGTTTACCTAGGCTGGTTCCTGGGGGATTGGTCGCTAGTCAACAACGGCATGTATGCCGCTGGCAGCGGCCTACAAATTCGCGAAGATACGGTTGCTAATACGGGAGACCTACTTGGCGTCACTTCGCTGGATGAAGACTGGGTGACGCTGAATCAGATGATCAAGTATTACAAGTTTGGTTTTGGACGCGTTACAGACTATGTCAACGAGGAAATCCGGTTGGAGCGAATGACACGTGAACAGGGAATCGAATTGGTCACGCGGTATGACGATGCTTGCGCGCCCGGTTATATCGCCAGCTTTTGTGACTATATCGAGATAAGCGTAGAGGACTTCTGGGCGCACGTGCGCCGTTCGGTCAACCCGGCGCTCTTTGATATCGACGAGTCAGGCCGCATCACGCGTAAATTCAAGGTAGGGGTGGGACTTTGACTCGGCTTACCATCGGTATCGTTGATTATGGGGTCGGAAATCTAGCTTCCGTTAGGCATGTGTTGGATACGATGGGCTATCGGTGTCGAATTGGCAACAACAGTGAGACGCTGTCCCAGTCTGATTTGCTGTTGCTTCCCGGTGTGGGTGCTTTCCCCGCGGCCATGCAGGCCTTGCACGCAAGTGAGCTGGCCGACTTTGTTCGTCAGCATGCCCTGGATGGCAAGCCTGTGGTAGGCATCTGTCTCGGAATGCAGTTGCTCGCTGACAGTTCAAGCGAGATGGTGCTTACAGCTGGACTGGGCCTGATCCCTGGCAAGGTGGTGGCTCTGGAACAATCACGTTGGCATATTGGCTGGAACAACATCGAGGTGGTCAGGGATGATCCGCTGTTCATGAACGGCGATGGGCAGGCGATGTATTTCAATCATTCCTATGTTTTCGATGCGCCTGCCGAATTTCAGGTGGCCGTTTCAAGGCTGGATGAGTTGAGTAAGCCATTCACGGTGGCCGTGCACCGCAACAATGTGGTGGGGCTGCAGTTTCACCCGGAAAAGAGCCAGGCGGCAGGCCGGCACATGCTGGCTTCAGTGATAAAGGGGTTGTGCAGTGCTTAAAAAACGTGTTGTAGGTGTCATCACGGTGAAAAACGGATGGGCGGTGCAGTCTTTTGGATATCGTCGTTATCTTCCCTTGGGCAAGCCCGAAATTGTGGCGGAGAACCTGGACCGTTGGGGCGCAGATGAAATCATTCTGCAATGCATAGACCGCTCGTCTCATCAGCAGGAGCCAGACTTTGCCCTGCTCGCCCGGGTGGCGAAAATGGGGTTGGGGACACCGATCATTTTTTCCGGAGGCATACGTACCGTCGAAGAAGGTATTCGGGTCATCCAGTCAGGAGCGGATCGATTGTGCATCGATGCGTTGCTGCGCGATGCGCCAGAAGTTGCGAGGGCGCTATCGGACCGACTGGGTGCGCAGGCGCTCGTCGCAGCTTTACCGCTGTCTATGGAGGCTGGCCAATTATGCTGGTTCGACTATCGCCGCCGCACGCATGCCTTGCTGGATGAGAATGTGCTGGAGCTTATGCGTGAGAAAGTAGTGTCGGAGGCGCTCATCATCGACTGGAAAAACGAAGGGCATGATCGTGGTTTCGATTTTGAACTCTTAAAACACTTTCCATTGAAAGATGTGCCCCTGATCGCATTTGGCGGGCTAAGTGAGGCATCGGTTCTGCGCCGTGTTCTGGAAAACCGGCAGGTGGTTGCTGCCGCAATTGGAAATGCCCTGAATTATCGCGAACACGCTATTGCCGCCTTAAAACATCAGCTTGGAGGCCTTGCCTTGAGGGCGCCATCTGTAGAGATTGAACCTAACTAAAGATGGAACCGATTCAAACCTGCAAACGATGCCTCTATTCCATATCTCATCCACTCGGCCTTACGCTGGATGAGGAGGGGATTTGTTCGGGCTGCCGCGTCCACGAAGAAAAGGACAGCCTCGACTGGGAGTGTCGGTGGAAAAAGTTGGAGGACCTGGTCCGTCCTTACCGCAGCCCGGGTGGACAGGCATATGACTGTATCGTTCCGGTTACCGGGGGAAACGACTCTTACTTCATCCTTCATCTGGTAAAGGAAAAGTTGGGTCTCAATCCATTGCTTGTCACCTATAACAAGTACTTCAATACCCCGCTAGGAATCTGGAATCTAGCAAATCTTCGCATTCGCTTCGACTGCGATATTTTGGTGCAGAACGTGAACCCAAACTCAGTTAAGAAGATCACGCGCACGACCTTGCGTGAGTTTGGGAGTATCTATTGGCCTTGCCTAGCTGGACAAACGGTATTTCCTGTTCAAACGGCAGTGCGCTATGGCGTACCGCTGATTATCTGGGGAGCTCACCAGGGGTTGGAGCAGGTAGGGATGTTTTCGCATGAGCACGAAGTCGAGATGACGCGTCGCTATCGCAAGGATCACGACTTAATGGGTCATGAGGCTGACGACTTGCTCTCCATCTTCGATACGTTGACAGAAGACGATGTCTGGCAATACCGATACCCTTCAGATTACGATTTGGATCGAGTAGGTGTGAAGGGCATCTATTTGGGTAACTATGTGCGATGGGACCCTAAGGTTCAGCACGAGAAGATGATCCGTCTCCACGGTTATCGAACAGCTCGATTCTCAAGAACTTTTGACTGCTACGACCATGTTGATTGTTTCAATTTCATGGATTTACATGACCAGCTTAAGTACTATAAACAGGGTTTTTCCAAAGTGACCGACCATGCCTCACGAGAAATTCGACATGGACGCCTAACGCGAAATGAGGGTCGGGCTTTGGTTAAGCACTACGAGAATGCTCCACTTCAATATGCTGACAAATTTTGCGATTGGTTGGGTATAAATATGCGCGGACTCAATTTCATACTGGACCAACATAGGAGTCCGCAATTTTGGAAACAAACATCCCCGGGTATGTGGGCATTTTCGCCAATCGAGCAGGGGGAAGTATTAAACGGTGTTGATAGCGTTCTTGTCCCGAGTGGCTTTGTTGCAAACAGCACTCTTGCAGATGAAAAATCGCAAAAATATATTACGGTTGGAAAGGGGTGGCCCTGATTACAAAGTATGTTTATGAGGGACTGTTTTTGATGCGAGTCAGTAGATGGCTAATGGTGCTCATTTAGCTGCATAGCATTGGAATAAATACGAAAGCTGACAGATTGACCTTTGTGAACATTAATCTAAACAACTAAAACCAGCCTCATGCATTTCGAAAAAGAAAGCATCGAACATCGATTACCGCCCTTTGTTTCGATCAAAATAAATAGTGGGGTGGATAGATATGGATTCTCTAGTGTGCTGGCCAATCTGTGTGGTTGGAGTTTTACGCCTAGGTCATTCGCCAATTGGGTACATGGATGGATGTGGCATGATGAACCAACCGATGAACTTCTTGCATGTTCCAAACTTCCGCGCGAGTTAACTATTGTTGTCCGCAATGAAAAGGAAAGCAAAACCCTTATTGAAGCAGGTTTCAGTGATGTTCGTATTGGCGGACTTCCATTTGCTTACATCGAACGCCAGAATGAGTTTCGTTACTCCGATTCCTTGCTTGCGCTGCCACCCCATTCTTCGGAGTTGGAAAAGGTATCAGATGATCAAGTAAACTATTTAGACTATCTCGAATCTCTTAAAAACGATTTTGAAGCAGTTTACGTAAGTATCTATTTTTTGGATTTTGGTGGAGCCATGCACAAGGCAGCTTTGGCTCGCGGACTAAACGTGATTCAAGGCGCCCGGCCAGATGATGCTAACAGTCTTTTGCGGATGCGAGCGATCTTTGATTCGTTTAACTACGTCTCCACAAATGTAATGGGTAGTCATATGCTTTATGCGCTTTATGCAGGATGTCATTTCTCTTTTTGTGGGCCAATATACGCCTATGATGAATCAGTTTATTTGGGTCAAGACAATCCACATGGTCACACAACCGACTATGTGCAAAAAATACTTGAACTCCAAAGTGAGTCCTACTTGCGCAATCGATTCGCAAAGTTCTTCGTGGACGAACCACGAATGGGTGTTAAGGATTTACCCTTCGCGGAAAATGCTATTGGTAGCAGCTTTGTTTTGGCACACAAGGAGATCGAGGATGCATTGGGATGGAGCGTTGCAGGACAAGTTCGCGGTTACGTATCAGGTGCACTTAGGAGATTGGCTAGGGTGACCGGCTAAAAGATTTAATACATAATTTCTAAAAATGGGTTATGTACTCATAAGACTTCGATTATCAGTAATATAAATTTTTGGATGATGATTGCTTAAGATGCAAATAATTATTAAAAGTCAAGTCAATCTTATGATTTCATGTTAACTGCTGCCAAATCGATCTCGATTGTTTTGCCTGATCTTCGAGGAGGGGGGGCAGAGCGAGTAGCTTTAAATCTGGCAAATGGCTTTGCTCGACGCGGTTATGTTGTAGAAATGGTTTTGTTGTCAGCTACCGGAACTTTTTTAGCTGACTTGGATCCAGACATACGTATAGTTGACTTTAAGGCCCGTCGCCTGCGAGATGCACTGTTTCCTTTGGTTCGTCATCTGCGAATTCGTAGGCCAGACGCATTGTTGGCATTCATGTGGCCTCTTACAGTGATTGCATTATGGGCAAAATGGCTGGCTCGTTCAAAAACCCGGGTCGTTGTAGCTGAACATACTACTTGGTCAAGAGATGAAATTGTTTGTTCAGTTTTCGCTCGGTGGTTGGTGCGAAATACAATGCGATACTCATTTCCTAGCGCTAATGCGGTGGTAGCCGTTTCGCTGGGAGCTGCAGATGATTTAGCTAGTTTTACAAATCTTGATCGTGCGGCCATCCGGGTTATCTACAACCCAGTCGTGGGTATCCCGCCGAACTTCTCGGATGAGCTGCATGCACCTGAAAAATGGTGGTCTGGCACGCACCTACGCATACTTGCTGTTGGTGCACTTAAGCCTATCAAGGATTACGATACTTTGTTAGATGCATTTGTAATATTGCGTCAGCAGGTTAATGCACGACTCTTGATCTTGGGTGAAGGTAACTGTCGTGCCAAATTGGAGGAAAAATTAATTCATTTCGGTTTAGAAGGTAGTGTTTTTATGCCAGGCTTCGTAAAGGATTTGGCACCTTATTACAAGCGGGCTGATTTGCATGTATTGTCATCTACAGGCGAGGGTTTTGGTAATGTATTAGTAGAAGCGTTGGAGGCCGGCACACCGGTAGTCAGTACCGATTGCCAGTCTGGTCCGCGAGAAATTTTGTTGAATGGTAAATTTGGGAGCTTGGTGCCTGTGGGTGATGCTGACGCCCTAGCTAAAGCTATGTCGATAGCCTTATTTTCAACACATGATGCTGAGTTGCTCAAGTCGCGTGCACTGGATTTCTCTATCGAAAAGGCAGTTAATAAATATATTGACCTTCTATTTCCAGATGCTATCTTTGCGCATCTAAATGATAGATAACTTTCTATATAACTCAATAGAAGATATTTTGAAACCTAGGACTAATGATGAATATTTCTAAACTTGATGTCCTTTTCCTTGGCCACAAATTATTATTTAAGAGTTCCGGAAAATAGGCGGATTGATAATTATTTGCGCTGCGAATTGATATGCGATAGATCAAATGTAAATCATTACATTAGGATTTTTACGTTATAAACAGCGTTTAAATTCAGCTACTATGTCACTAAAATTTGGTTGGATTAATTCAATGTAAGACGGATTCTTATTGTTATTTTGCTTCTAAATTCGTAAAAACTCTGCTATCTAAAAATTTATGAGTGTTCCAGATGAGATCTTGTGTAGATTAGAGATAAATTAAACTGATAAATAATTTTCAAAATAAATGCATTTGTAGAAGCAGTAGTCATTTTTTCAAAATCTTTTTTAATATTTCAATTAATTCAAAAAATATGAATTCAGATTGCCAAGTGAGCAAGACTATTTGGTTGGTCACTGGCGCCGCTGGCTTTATTGGTATGCACATTTGCTTGAAACTATTGTCGCGCGGTGACAATGTAGTAGGTGTTGATAACTTTAACGATTACTATGATGTAACGCTGAAGCAAGCGCGTCTAGCTCAAATCAAAAACTGTGAACGATTTAGCTTCTACCAACTTGATGTAGCCGACAGCGATGCTGTTGCAAAACTTTTTCTAAGACATAAACCCGAGCGGGTCATTCACCTTGCGGCACAAGCTGGTGTGCGTTACTCCATTACCAACCCCCATGTCTATATCGAATCTAATGTCAAAGGCTTTGCCAATATCCTTGAGGGCTGCCGTCACCAGAATGTCCAACATCTTGTTTATGCAAGCAGTTCCAGCGTGTACGGTGGTAATACCGTGATGCCTTTTAGCGAGCATCAAAGCGTAAATCACCCGGTCAGCCTATATGCGGCCACCAAAAAAGCCAACGAGTTAATGGCTCATACATACAGTCACTTGTATAGCTTACCAACTACCGGTTTACGGTTTTTCACGGTCTATGGCCCATGGGGTCGACCCGACATGGCGATGTTTCTATTCACAAAGGCCATTTTGGCAGGTCAGCCAATTGACATTTATAACTATGGTCAGATGACACGGGACTTCACATACATTGATGATATTGTTGAGGGAGCCATCCGTGTGGCCGACAAGCCCGCCACACCAAACCCTTATTTTGATAGCAAAAACCCCGATCCAGCAAGCAGTAGCGCGCCTTATCGAGTTTTCAACATTGGTAACAACCAACCAACTAAATTGATGGATTACATTTTGGCGCTTGAAACAGCTTTGGGTATCGTTGCCAAAAAAAACTTCTTGCCATTACAGCCAGGAGACGTGCTTTCTACATCTGCCAGCACTGTTGAACTAGATGCTTGGGTTGGATTTAAACCCAGTACATCGATTCAGCATGGGGTAACCCGATTTGTTACCTGGTATCGAAATTACTACAACGTTTAGCGATTTAATGAAACTTTCAATTTTTGGTACTGGTTACGTAGGCTTGGTGAGTGGAGCCTGCTTGGCCGAGGTAGGGCACCATGTGGTCTGTGTAGATGTTGATCCAATCAAAATCGCTGACTTGAATAATGGGATACTACCAATTTGGGAGCCAGGCTTGGGGCCTTTGGTTGATCGTAATATCAAGGAGGGCCGTCTACAGTTCACAACAGATCCTGTGCAAGCAGTGAATCATGGTCAAATTCAATTTATCGCTGTTGGGACTCCGCCCGATGAGGATGGCAGCGCCGACATGCAATACGTTCTGGCAGTAGCCAAAACAATAGCTACTCACATGACTGGCTACAAGGTCATCGTTAATAAATCTACTGTACCAGTGGGCACGGCTGATAAAGTGCGGGATGTTATCTCTGACACCATTTCGAGAGCATCGCTGAAATCAATTTCCAAGTACGACTCCTTCGACGTTGTCTCAAATCCCGAATTTCTTAAGGAGGGTGCTGCTATTGATGACTTCTTAAAGCCGGACCGCATCATTATTGGTGCTGAAAACGAGCGCGCTTCAGCGTTAATGCGTGAATTGTACGAGCCCTTTAACCGCAATCATGATCGCACCATATTTATGGATGTGCGCAGCGCAGAGCTAACTAAATACGCAGCAAATGCCATGCTAGCAACAAAAATTAGTTTCATGAACGAAATGGCTAATATGGCTGAACATTTGGGCGCTGACATCGAGCAGGTTCGCAAAGGTATTGGTGCTGATCCTCGTATTGGATACCAATTTATTTATCCCGGGTGTGGATACGGAGGTAGCTGCTTCCCTAAAGACGTTCAGGCCTTGGCGCAAGCAGCACATCAAATTGGTTACGAAGCACAATTATTAAAGGCAGTTGAAGCGGTGAACAACCGCCAGAAGACAGTACTCTTTGCCAAGCTTGCACGCCACTTTGGAGGAGCAGGGCAAATGCATGGGAAAACTATTGCTGTCTGGGGACTTTCTTTTAAACCCAACACTGACGACATGCGTGCTGCTCCTAGCCGTAACTTAATGGAAGCCCTGTGGCAAGTCGGCGCCAATGTACAGGCATTTGACCCAGTTGCAATGAAAGAAGCCGAACGGATTTATAGCAAGCAAGAAAATTTTAGGCTTAGCTCCGATAAATACTCAGCGCTGGAAAATGCTGACGCTTTGGTCATTTGTACAGAATGGCAACAGTTTAGAGCCCCCGATTTTGCCGAAATGGCATCTCGCATGCGTGAAAAAGTTATCGTTGATGGCCGTAACCTATATCAAGTACAAAACCTTAAGCGTGATGGATGGACCTATTATTCAATAGGACGGAAAAATGCTTAAAAAAGAACTTTATCCGCTGTTTATTACATACGATGGCCTATTAGACGCACTAGGTGGTAGTCAAATTTTGCCCTACATTAAGGGTATAGCAGTTAAGCAAGGTGGGATGGTAGTCCTGAGCTTTGAAAAATCCGGTCGACTTGAGCAAGGTCAAAGTTCAATGTACCTTGAGTTACAAAAATTTGCCATTCAATGGAAACCATTGCGCTTCACTTCTGGTTTTGGTGTGTTGGGCAAACTCTGGGACATGTGCCGAATGTACTATTGGTGTGCATGGCTATCATTTAAAAATAACGTGGATGTTGTACACGCTCGTGGCCACCCAACTGCGCAGATTGGCGTGTTTATTAAAAGACTGCTGGGCGCTAAATTGATCTTTGACTGTCGTGGTTTGTGGGTTGATGAGCGGGTCGACAAAGGTGGATGGGATTTGAGCAAACCTTTTCATCGTATGCAATTCAATTATTTCAAGAGGGTAGAGCGAAAGTTGTTTACCCATGCAGATCAAGTGGTTGTGCTGACAGAAAAGGTGGTAGATGAAGTGGTTAGGTTAGGTGCTTCACCACCAAAAAAAATTACTGTTATTCCATGTTGCGCAGACTTTGATCACTTCCCTCTAGCTACAACTGACCTAAAGTTTAAAGCTCGATCAAATGCAGGAATTCCTCTTGGTGCTCGGGTATTGGGATACCTTGGTTCAGTTGGTCGGATGTACATGCTAGATCGCTTTTTTTATATGTTTGAGTTGGCTGCAAAAGAACATTTGGACGTACACGCTTATTTAATTACTCCTGACGTCGAGGTGTTGCGCAAAATAATGCTTAAATCTTTGCCGTCTTCCTTACACAATAGGGTACATATTAAATCAGCTAGTAGAGACGAGGTCCCCAATGTTTTGCCGGCAATAGATGTGTTGGTTAACTTTGTACAACCATCCTATGCTCGAATTTCGATGTCACCAACTAAGTTAGCTGAATGTTTTGCTGAAGGTATACCCATTATTTGCAATGAAGGTGTTGGTGATGTTGAACAAATCGTGAATAAATTAGGTGCAGGATATGTTGTGAAATCCGTATCAGACGAAGGCATCGCCGACTTAATCTTAGAGCTTGACGAAATTTTTAACATGGGTGGTCAGCGTTTACGCGACGCAGCACAGCCTTTGCTTGGTCTAGAGCTTGCTCAAACCCGCTACCAGTATGTTTACTCACAATTAAGTTAGAAAATGCTAAGAGTTGTTATTTTGAATGGTGGCCGAGGAGCCGCATCGGTAATCCCAGCTTTATTGTCACGACAAGGTCTTCATGTTACATCGGTCGTTAATGCTTACGATGACGGCAAGTCAACTGGTGAAATTCGCAGGTTCTTCGGGATGCTGGGGCCATCAGATATACGGAAAGTTCAAGAGCTGATGCTGCCCAAAGATGATCCTGACTATCAGGGCAATCTACGTTTGTTTCAATATCGTTTTCCGCTCATCTGTGCACGAGATGAAGTGTTGTCACATTTGCGTAGGTTTGCAGCTGGTATTGAAGCTGATTTGGTAGGTGTGAATTTGATCAGTACCAAAGTACGATCTTCATTGCAATCCTTTGTGCAAGAATTTGTTAATGGTCTCACAGCCATCGAACAGGTATCTGGTGAAGAGTTCAACTTTGCTGACTGTTCTATTATGAACTGCCTATATGCGGGTGCATTTTTAGCTTTTAACCGAAACATCGAGCTGGCTACTTTGTTCATTGACCGCCTATTTAAACTGCGCGGAACGGTGCTGCCCACCAGTATTGAAGACAAGAAGTTGGTAGCTCTCCGTGAGAACGGGCAAATGCTCTACAGTGAAGCTGAAATTGTTGAATTACGTTCAAATGTGCGTTTGGAAAGAATTTATCTGCTTGATAAACTGCTAGACAAGACCCGATTTGAACGGCTGAGTACTGTTGAAAAGCGCTATTATTTAGAACGTCATCATTGTTTTGTGGGTGTATCGAACGGCGTAAAACTAGCGTTACAGCAGGCGGACATTATTATTTATTCCGCAGGAACCCAGCATTCCTCCCTTTACCCAACCTACATGTCTGCAGGGTTAACGCGGGCAATTGCCGATAATCACTCTGCTTACAAAGTGTTTGTCACCAACATCGGCGCCGACTATGAGACGCCAAGCTACAAAGCTTCGGATTACATACGTGGCGCGTATCGCTACTTAAATTTGTCGGACGAGCGCGATTACGGCATGCATGAACTCTTTGATGTGGTGTTGATCAATCAGAGCAGACTGAAGGCTGGAGAAACCTATGTGGAATATGATGCGCTTGGCTTTACAAACATTGACGTCAAGCTCGTAATAGGCGATTTCGAGTCGATAGATTCGCCAGGTAAACACGATGGGGATAAGGTTGTGCAAGCTGTTTTGGATCTCTACGAAATGAAATCGACGATAGTCTTAAATTCATGAAGGTATTAACGAACTTAGAGGATGCGCTAAAGGGTAAGCGGCTGCTCATTTTTGATTTTGACGGAACTGTGGCTGATACTTCTCCACTCCACGAAGCTGCATTTTCTGAGGTGCTTGCCCCGTTTGGTATTGATGTGGATTACTCCTCTATCGCAGGGCTAAAGACAATAGACGCGATACGCCAGTGTTTTCAAAATGCGGGCTGTGTATTGGATGATTCTTTGGTTGCTTCACTTGTTAAATCCAAACAGAATTCCGTGCGTCAAATGTTTGGACATAAATTACAGCCTTTGCCGGGAGTCGATGCCTTCTTGTTCTGGGCGCGGCAACGCTATAGGCTGGCGATGGTGACCTCTGGCTCGCGTGGCACGGTCAACTTGGCGCTTGAGCAATTGGGTTATTTGGGCTGGTTTGATCCTTTGATCTGTGCTGATGATGTCCTGCAAGCTAAGCCTAACCCCGAAGGCTTTTTGTCGGTACTGCGAATTACGAATGTTCCGATGAATGAGGCATTAATTTTTGAGGATTCGTTGGTAGGCGTAACGGCTGCAAAAAATGCAGGGATTGATTGTTTTGAAGTGAGTACACCTCGTATTTTTTTATCCCACGCTTCTTTATTTTTGTAAGACTCCAATGATGAATAACGATGTAATTTCTAATTGCTTAGTTTGTGAATCGAATGATTTAAAACCACTCAAGAAATACGAAAAAGATCATCTAGTTAGATGTCGTAAATGTTCCTTTGTTTTTTCTAGGTTGCGCCCGACGGAAGATGAACTCAATCAAACATACGCAGCCTATAAACGTGGAAGCAGTGCGCCCACTTCAATATCGATAGAAAAGCTTCGTGCGAGAGCTAAATGGATTTGTGGACAAGCAAATGTTGGTGCTGTGCTCGACGTAGGTTGCGGAGATGGATATTTTCTTCAAGTTTTTTCAGAGTTGGGGTGCAAGATATATGGCACTGAATTTGATCGCGAGAGTGCAATTGTCGCTGAAGATAAAGGGGCGACCATGCTTGAAGGTGGACTCATGCCACCTTTACCTGAAAATATCACTGGTTTCGATTTGATTATTTTTACAGAAGTTATTGAGCATATTAATAACCCAAAAATTGTCCTTAATCATTTCTACAGTCTATTGAACCCAAATGGTCTGCTGTTCATAACTACACCAAACTTCGATGGACTCGAGCGATACATGCTTGGACCTAAATGGGGAATGATCATGTACCCCGAACACATTAGCTATTATTCTCCTACCACACTTGACGATATAGTCATTTCTCAAAGGCTGTATAAAGTTAAGACTTACACGGAAAATATCAGTCTTTTTCGGATAATAGAGTTTATCAATCGTTCCAGGAAAGCTCAGTCAATTAATGCTGAAATGGTCTCAGCTAAAGCTCAGGAGATTGTTTCTGGTAACAAAATGATAAATCTCTTGAAAAAATTTATCAACAGATTTTTGAATCTAACTGGTATGGGTAGTTCTATCGTTGCCCTATATCAAAAAAGATAAATGAGCTTACCTCGAATCATTGCGATTGTGGTGACACACAACCGATGCAAACTCCTTTCGCGATGTATTGATTATCTTCAGGTCCAAAGCCAGCAAGTCGATGAGATCCTAGTAATTGATAATTCAAGTACTGATGATACTTTGGAAATGCTGGAGCGCAGAGGCATTTCCTTCTTGACGCAGGAGAACGTAGGTTCTGCAGGTGGATGGCACCGTGGTATACAGTACGCTTTAGATCGGGGTTTTGACGCTGTATGGTTAATGGATGATGATGGATTTCCTGATTACCGTTCATTATCAGCTCTTGCTGCTCGATTGACTCCAGAAGTGGCAGCTGTATCAGCCGTGGTGATGAGGGAAGATGCGCCTTCGCTTTTTGTTTTCCCCTTTCCCCTTTTGGACTCAGCTGGGCTACCAGTTCTGATTGCGACGCAACGCAAAATCCAGGCCATCAAAGAGTTAGTCACCATTGCTACGGATGGAACTTATCCCTTTGCACATTTTTTTAACGGTGCGCTTATTTCAGTCGAGGCTGTACGCAAAATCGGTAACGTTAACCGCGACTTTTTTATCTTCGGTGATGAGGTTGACTACTTCTTCCGTTTGCGGGCTGCTGGAAAAGTACTTTCTGTTGTAGATGCGGTTCACTACCATCCAGACGTGAGTCAACGGCCCTACAGCTCTGCAAAGGTTTACTACTACTTGAAAAATACGCTAATCCTTAATAGTAGGTATTTCAATGCAATATGGATTCGCCATTTAATGGCTGTGATTGCAGTTCTTGGTAGAGTCGCAAGTCGAAATGGTTTTATGACAATGATTTCTTTTTTAATAGGTACTCGGTCGCCAGCTTTTTACATGGCGATCGTTCGTGGCTTGAGGGGAAAAGTCGGTAAGGATTTCAATGGCTAATATTTGTGCGCTGGTGGTAGCTGCAGGTAAAGGCAGCAGGGCTGGTCTAACTTATCCAAAAACACTCTTTGAATTGCAGGGTAAGCCAATTTTGATTCGGATTATGGAACTCTTGGTCCCTTACGATAAGGTGCCAACGGTAATTGTCAGCCCTGATGGTGAGAACTCCATTCAGAAGTGTCTTGCATCGTCACAACGCGACGCATACCTCGTAGTGCAACCAGTTCCTAAAGGTATGGGTGACGCAGTCTTAACATTTGAAAAATCTCCTGCTTACACAGCGGCACAGAACATTTTGCTTATTTGGGGTGACATTCCTTTTATCCAACCAGAAACTGTAGATGCAGTTGTTAAACGGCACCTTGAGCATGGTAATGATTTTACTTTCGCAACTCGTATGGTTGAATCAGCTTATACGATCGTTACACGTGATTTCAATGGCCGTGTCGTTGGCGTTGTCGAATCTCGGGAAGCTGGCATCTCACATCCTCACAAAGGAGAGCGTGATATCGGTTTGTTCGTGTTCCGAAAGCAAATAGTTTTCGACGCATTGCGTGAGGAACTAACCTCTAAAATAGGTACAACCACGGGTGAACATGGTTTTCTTTACATCATTGAACATCTCTCTGCTCGTGGTTACAAGGTTGAAGCGTTACCAGTGGCTACAGAATTAGACCTCATTTCATTGAACAGCATCAAGGACGTTTGTGATTTCTTATAAAAATTATTTTCCCTTTATTGTTAGTGATGTAAGCTGATGTGCGGATTCTCGGGAATTTTTTCAGCTAATTCTTGTGCGACTGGAACTATGGGTGAGCATGTCACTCGCATGGCGTTGGCAATTGCACACCGTGGACCAGATGATGCGGGTGCTTGGGTTGATGAGGACGCAGGAATTGCTCTGGGACACAGGCGCCTTTCGATTGTTGATCTTTCAGCCGCTGGGCATCAGCCAATGCAATCAAACAGTGGACGATATGTGATAGCGTTCAACGGTGAAATTTATAATCACATGGCGTTACGGGTGGAGTTGAAAGGAGTAACGTGGCGCGGGCATTCCGATACCGAGACCTTGTTGGCTGGTTTTGAAGCTTGGGGAGTTCCGGCAACACTTCGAAAAGCTGTGGGTATGTTTGCCATTGCATTGTGGGACAAAGAAACACACACACTTTCCTTGGCTCGTGACCGTTTTGGAGAAAAGCCGCTTTACTATGGTTGGGTCAATGGAGCATTTCTGTTTGGCTCAGAACTCAAGGCTCTGCGTGCCTATCCAAATTTTAAAAACTCAGTTTGTCGTCAATCTTTAGCACAGTACTTGCGTTTTATGTACGTGCCGGCACCGCGCAGCATCTACCAGGGTATTTATAAGTTAGAGCCAGGATGTTTGTTGACAATTCAAGGCAATCCACCATTAAGTGCTCCAGCTCTGCCTTTGAGGCCTGGTCAGATGGATGCTCAAAGTTATGGTAGTTTGCAGATAAAGCGTTGGTGGTCCTTGACGGATGTAGTAATTAGTGGCGCACAGAATCTGTTTGATAACGAAGCCTTGGCTTTGGAACATTTAGAAAGTCGGCTTCAAGAGGCTGTGAGCCTGCAGTCTTTGGCTGATGTGCCTCTGGGGGCATTTTTATCAGGCGGAGTAGACTCATCCTCAATTGTCGCACTAATGCAACAGCAGGCTTCTCGACCAGTCAAGACTTTTACTATTGGTTTTGATGAATCTGGTTTTGATGAATCGTCACATGCACGGTCAGTGGCAGAGCATCTTGGAACCGATCACCACGAAATGCGTGTAACCGCGCACATGGCACAGAGTGTAATAACAACCTTGCCAGACATGTACGACGAGCCTTTTGCAGATTCATCTCAAATTCCAACACATTTAGTTAGTAAGCTAGCTCGTCAGGAAGTGACGGTTGCTTTAAGTGGCGATGCAGGTGATGAGTTATTTGGTGGTTACAGCCGATATTTTTGGGTACCTCGAATTTGGAGTCGGATGAGTGTATTGCCACCACCAGCACGCAGGTTGGTTGGTGCAACTTTAGCAAATGTGCCAGTTTCTCTATTGAATAACATTGGCTTACCCTTGTTTGGTCATGGTATGGGTGTTACGCGTTTAGGGGACAAGGTACACAGAATGGCTGACCGGTTACGTCAGGTAAATAACATGGATGAGCTATACCGCAGTTTAGTAAGTGAGTGGGCTAATCCTAGCACCTTGGTTTTAGGCGAAAACGGTGAATCTGTTATTGAACCCGTTAGCTTGTTGGATGATCCAATGCCTTTAGAAGAAATGGCGCAGCCTTTGCCCATGATGTTTCGTGACAGCATGACATACTTGTCAGATGACATTTTGTGTAAAGTTGACCGCGCGGCTATGGCATGCAGCCTAGAAACACGTGTGCCATTTTTGGATCATCGTGTGGTGGAGTTGGCATGGCAACTCCCCCTCAATATGAAAGTTCGCGGAAATATGGGTAAGTGGGCTTTGAGGAAAGTGCTTTATAAATACGTGCCCAAAGAGCTTATTGAGCGACCCAAAGCGGGTTTTGCAATACCTATTGGACTGTGGTTGTGTGGCCCTTTGCATGACTGGGCCGAAAGCTTGATTAGCGAACAGCGATTGCTTTCAGAAGGGTATTTGCAGGCTGCACCCATTCGTCAAGCATGGGCTGAGCATTTAAGCGGTAAGCGTGACAACACGGCAAAGCTTTGGGCTGTGCTGATGTTCCAGGCTTGGCTGGAAAAGAACCGCTGACATGTTGGTTTATTGGTTGCTTTTGTTGATACCATTACTAGCAGCCATTGCTTCCCCGAGCACTTCGGGCCTTACGCAGGCCGGGCGGTCTTTGGGGCTCGGATACAAGTTTTATTTTGTATTTTTGTTAATACTGATCGGCTGGCGCCATAGCGTGGGGGGGGATTGGGGTAATTATCTTGAGCCTGTTGAGTTAGCTTTAACTCAAGACTTATCTGAAGCTTTGGCGTTACCTGGTGATTTGGCTTACAACACATTTGCATGGATATCGGCTCATGCAGGTGCTGGTGTTTATGGTGTGAATATATTGTGTGCACTTATATTTTCTTATGGCTTGATGGTTTTTTGCCATAACAGCCCACGACCTTGGCTATCGATTGCAGTAGCAGTGCCATATCTGGTTATTGTTGTGGCCATGGGTTACACCCGCCAAGGAGTTGCGATTGGCTTGGTCATGTTGGCTTTAGCTGCATTGGACAATGGCAGCACGGTCAAGTTTGTGGCATGGATGGTGATGGCAGCGTTATTTCATAAGACTGCAGTGATTTTGATCCCTGTTGCAATTTTTGCGGGACGGAAAAATTGGGTAGCTGTGTTGGGTGTACTGTTGACCGCAGTATTAATGTTTTTTTTGATTTTGGCTGAATTTGTTGACAAATTAGTTGCCGGTTATATCACTGACCAATTTGAATCATCAGGTGCAGCAATTCGTATCGCCATGAATGCTTTGCCTGCTGCTGTGTTTTTGTTATTTCGCCAGCGATTTGAGTTGACATATGCACAAAGAACATTTTGGACTTGGATGTCTTTAGCCGGGTTGGCTTTTATAGGCTTGCTTGCAGTATCTCCATCTTCCACCGCTGTGGATCGCGTTGCACTTTACTGGATACCGCTTCAAATATATGTCTGGTCGCGATGGCCTGCTGCTATGGCCAAAAATTCAAATGCACAATTACCGTGGTTAGTTGGTGTATTGATGTATTCATTTGCTGTGCAGTTCGTGTGGTTGTTTTTTGCCGATCACAGCTATGCATGGGTACCCTACCAGTTTTACCCTTGGGTTTGGATGTGGCAGTGAATTTATTTGCTGTACTTAATTTAGAATATTTATTATAATAAGCCACGGATATAATTATTAATAATTTTAAGAAATTAACTAGATAGTAAGAAGTAAAAATATCTGATAAATCAGAATAAATTTCTAAATGACTTATAAATTTTAATAAAAAATATGGCGAAAAATAAAATATCAATAATTATACCTTATAAAGAAAACATTGAATTCCTAGAGATCACCTTAAAAAATTTAATCACGGGTGAGATGTTACCAGATGAAATAATAATAATAGATACTTCAGGCATTCAAAAAAATGATTATTTAAAAAAAATTTGTGACAAATATGCAATAATAAAAATCATTAAAAAAAATGGTGCATATCCTGGGTTGGCAAGAAATATTGGTATTGAAAATTCATTTAATGATTTAATAGGATTTCTAGATACAAGGACTGTTCCTTCATTGCAATGGTTATCCTCTTCATATAAATTGCTGATTGCTGATGAAAATATTTCAGGTGTATATGGAAGAACTGAATATTATTCTACGAATGAAAAAAGTAAATTGATAAAATTTTCAACTTACGGCATGCTGCCACTTATAACAGTGCCCGGTATGCTTATTAAGCGGAACGCAATAATAAAAATTGGAAATTTTATACCAACGACACGAGCTGGTGAAGATGCTGATTGGATGATGCGATTGCATTTGCAAAAAATAAAAATGATTGAACCTATTTATCCTGTGACATATTACGGGCTAGATGAAATCGAATATGTTGACTTATTTTTAAAATGGATTCGAAATTACATGCATTCATCTAATCTACCGTATCTTCATGCTCATAAAAGTATTTATTATCATGGTGTTGTAATTATAATTTTGATTGGGGCATTTAACTGGAATTGGTTGATGGCAGGATGGAATATGGAAAGTGATCTATATATCCCTCACATTACAAAACTTATTGGATTAATTTTAGTATCAACCTACTCTATAATAAGAGGTGTAATTTTACCATACAAAAAAGGAGTTAATTTAACTTCCTTAATGCCGTTCAGATGGCTTCATATAACATTAATTTCTTCTGCCCTTGATTTTGCTAAGATGTTAGGATTTTTGATTAGTACAGTAAATAGAAAGCATATAAAGTAAAGTAATGAAAAAAAATCTAAGGGTCTTGATGATTACTGGAGTCTATATCCCTGATTTCAATGGTGCTGTCAGACAATGTAGGCAACTAATGTTGGAATTAAAGCACCTAGTTTATTTTGAAGTATTGTGTGGCACAAATCAAATTAATGAAGTTGGAAGTAAAACTATTGAGGAAATTAAAGTTACTAAAATATTAATCGACCAGTTTTTGATATTTAAAAAAATACTTCAATTCATTAAATTTTACTTGGTTTTTACTAGGAAAATTCAACAGTTTGATATTGTGCATATACATGGATTTTCTATGAGAAATACGGGTGTTATTTTGATTTGTTTATTATTCCAAAAAAAAATACTTCTTAAAATGACATCATTTGGGCGCGACGACCCTTTGAGTGTCAAAAGAAAATCCCCTTATCTTTATTTAATATTTAAATTATGCCATTATTACATTGGAATAAGTCCTGCATTTTTTGAATCTTTTCAAGACTCTGGTATTTCAAAAATTAAATTTGAATTTATTCCAAATGGCGTCAATTTAAATATTTTCAAACCCGTTTCCGAAGAAGAAAAAATTATAATTAAAGAAAAATACGGATATAAAAAAAATAATAGCATTATTCTCTTTATAGGGCATTTTTCACAAGAAAAAAATCCGATTTTAGCTTACCAGTCCTGGATTGAATATTTCAAAAATCATAATAATTCAAATTTGATATTTATTGGGGTGACCACTAATCATTTTGAGGTGGACGAGTCAATAGTAAAATTGATAAATGATGACTTGAATGATCGGTTTTTATATAATAAAGTTAAATTCGTCAACAAAACAAATAATATTGAGGAATATATGCAAATTGCTGATGTATTTCTAATGACAAGTGAAAGAGAGGGGTTGCCTAATGTCCTTTTAGAAGCCATGTCGTGTGGTTTACCTTGTATTTGCAAACGACTACCAGGAATAACCGATTGGATAGTTAAGGATCTGGAAACCGGTTTTTTATTTGATCAAAATGATGCTAATTACATATCTGAAAAAATTAATAAATTAATTAATGATAAAATTACAAGGGAAAAAATTATTTTTAATGCATTAGAATATGTTCGCAATAATTTTTCTTCATTAAAAACTTCTAATGATATTTATACATTATATAAACAAATTGCTAAATGCTAAAGCCATCTTAATTTGGGGTATTTTAGTTATTGGTCACATTTGGGCGGGGAATAACTTTACAAGGTTGAGTTACCAGTTTCTTCCAAAGTTTCGGATGCTCTAGTGAAGATACTAATTGCACTTAATTCGGCTTGGAACCTATTGAATTTTCGGGAAGGTTTGATTCGGGCCTTCGTGGCCGATGGGCACACTGTTGTTCTTGCTGCTCCATCTGACGATAACGTTCCTGCTTTAGAGTTACTTGGTGCGCGTTTTGTGCATCTCCCAATGAGTACACACAGTACCAACCCCTTGAAAGACTTTGCGTTGCTATTACGCATGTTTCAGATATTGCGGCGTGAAAGGCCAGATGTGTTGCTTTGCTACACCTCAAAACCTAATGTGTATGGTTCTTTGGCCGCGCAAGCACTGAACATTCCAGTTTTCAATAACATAGCTGGTTTGGGTTCGGTGTTTATTCGGGGGGGCTGGCTTGCCAGTTTACTGTTGCAGTTATACCGATTGGCCTTGTTTAGCTCGCAGAAAGTTTTTTTTCAAAATCCAGACGATTTACAGATGTTTTTAAGTTTAGGTTTGGTGGTTAAGTCTCAAACAGTTCTGCTACCTGGCTCAGGAGTGAACTTGCTGAAGTTTCAACAGATGCCCTTACCATATTTGAAATCTAAAGAATTCAAGCAAAGTGAATGCAGCAAGCGTTTTGTTTTTTTGATGGTGGCGCGAATGCTCAAGGATAAGGGGGTAGAGGAGTATGTGCAGGCCGCGCGATTACTAAAGTCTAAGCATTTGCAGGTTGAATGCGCATTGCTCGGTTTCATAGATGCTGATAACCCTAACGCTATTAAAGCTAAACAAATACAAGACTGGGTGGATGAAGGGGTTGTAGGCTATTGGGGTACAAGCAAAGATGTTCGTGAACAGCTGTTACTTGCCGACTGCGTGGTCTTGCCCTCTTACCGCGAGGGCACTCCAAGAAGCCTACTTGAAGCAGCGGCCATGGGCCGACCATTAATTACAACAGATGTTCCAGGCTGTCGAGAAGTGGTTCATCATGGCGTTAATGGCTTGCTTTGCCAACCAAGTGATGCAAATGACTTAGCTAAGCAAATGATCAGCCTGTTGTCGATGACAGACAAAAAAATCCAAGAAATGGGAAACGCCAGCCGCCAGTTGATGGAGCTGAATTTTGGTGAGCAGCGCGTTATTGAGCAATACAGCAAGGCTTTGAATGAACTGATTTGAACACGCAATACAGTAAATGTGGTTTTTACCCTGCATTTCAGTACCACCGGTATGTTTAGGTTACCGATCGCTTCTCTCTTAACAGCCTTGGCGGCAAATAGCTTAGTGTTCTGAGTGGGTAAAACTAATTGTAGTCATCGAAACAATCTTTCAGTTTAGCCGCCACAGTTTTTGAATCTGGCCGGTGAGCCAACTTGGCGTAGCCCCGCTTCAGGCTACGTACTACTTCTTAATCAATGGTACTTCTCAAGGGGGCATGTCAATCTTTCTAAAAAGCGCAAATTAATAAACTATTTAAATCTATTAAATAATTGAATTAGATAGTATCTAATTACGTAGATAATTTTGTGAATGCTTGAAATTTTGTATATTTCAGTGACGGTAATATTGTTTGAAATATTTGTAAATGATAAACCTTTAGTATCTTCACTAATCAATAGTCTTTTTTTCTGATTTTCTGTAAGATTTATTAAATTTTTAATTCTTATGAGATGATCTTCGCTATTATAAGCTTGAGATTTTGGATAGTAAATTGCCCAAATTGTTTCTCTGCCTGCTTTGGTGTAGTATGGTAGATCATGTAAAATATTCTGACTATAAATTTGAACAGTCCCCGCCTTCTTTCCAAGGGCTTGTATTGATTGATTTTTAAAATCATAATACTTGGGATTAACATATTCGGCGTCGTTGATATTATTATGTTTAATTTCATTAATTTTTGATATATGTGAACCTTTTATAAATCGAGTAGAGCCAGTTTCTTTTGTAATATCATTTAAAAATATAAACATAACTAAACCTGGCCCCCGATCGCGATGTAAGGGTATGCTCTTGCCTCCAATTAATTTTTTCTGATATTTGAAAGAACCTAATACAACCTCTTCATTAAAATACGAGTCTAGTAAATTAAGTAAATCAGGGTTTAGTACTGTTTCTAGGGCAGTTTTACTTGCAACTGCTAAGTGATCAATCCATTGGTTATCGCTTATAAATAAACTTCCCAATTTGTCATTAAAAGATAGATAATTGGAATTTTCAATATCTTTGTTAATTATATCTAAAGTATCACGTGCTATTAATGAGGGTAAAATAATTACGCCGTCACTCTTTAGTGTTTCCAATGCATTTTCAGTGATTTTCATATTTTAACAATTTTAAGATTTTCTGAATTCAAGAGTGCAAAGTGGCCCGGATTTTTATAATACATTATCTGATTTAAATTAAGGTTTTGAGATGCTCATTACTAAAGCTGTATTGTTAAATAGCTGCTAATCTTCGAAATCAGCAGAATTTTTCCCATAAGTTTCACGTAGTAGTTAAGGAAATTGTCAGACCGAGTTCTTCAATCAGGTTGGTTATCGCTTTTGAAACATATGTTTCATACTGTTGGTGAAAAAAGGTTATTGAAACTTTAAATTCCTTACAAATACAGCTAGTAATTCGCGAATCACTGTCAGATTCTGCTCCAGATTAGAGGCTGCAGGTAACCAGCCCAAAATAGTTTCATTGTTCAATGTTGGTCGTCCAACTGCTGCTTCAACTACTTCGAAGCCAACCCCTATAAATTCAAGGCTAGCTCTAGGCATGTGTGAGGTGTGAGTTACCAGCGCAATCCTTTTGATTCCGTGGTTAGACAGCAGTTCCCATGAATTGGCTGCGTTTTGCCTTGTGTCCCTTGAGCTGGACTCTTTGAAGTTGAGTCTCATCCCAAAAGCATTCAGCAATACAGCATCAGCAACTTCCGCCTCATATACACTGTTATCTCTTGCTCCCCATCCAGTTCCACCGCTAAAGGCCAGAGGCAGTCCACTCTGTCTCGAAAGCTGAGCCCCTAAGCGAAGTCGTTCTAGCGAAGTCCTGCTCATCTGCTGGTCGCCGCCAGGCAGTCCTGTGACCACGCCAGCACCAAGTACAACAACTGCTTGGACAGACTTTTCTTTGAGTATCTCTGCCGTTACAGGTGGATACTCAGGAATCAACAGGTTATGCAGCCAAACAGAAAATCCGCTGGTCGACAGAAGCCAAAGAACAGCAACACAGCTCAGGATGATTCGTCTTGCCAGCTTGGCATTCGATTTGATCAAGAAAGATCCAAGCACGATGAGTATCAGCAGCGAGGCTGGCGGCATCACAACAGCAGTGAGGTAGGGCTTGAGTTCTGGAAACATTGCGCAAGTTTAGTTGGTACTCTAGGATTTCATTGTTGAACGATTTGGCCAATGCCGTCAAATTGATCAACTATCATGGACCATGTCCACTCCACACTTTGAAGTTCTCTATCTTTGGTATCTGGGCAATCCATGCAAACCAACTCAGGTCGGTGAACTAAGACTTTTGGGAGATGACGAGGGAGTATCTTTACAGTACAGCCCTTCGTGGCTCAAGAATGGTTTTGCGCTCAGCAAGGATTTGCCTTTAGTCAACACAGTATTCTTTCCGCAAGATATTCTTTTCACAAACATTCAACGAGCGGCTGGCGCAGTAGATGACGCTCGTCCCGATCGTTGGGGAGAAAAAGTCATTCGCTTTGTGGACAAGCCAGAACGTTTGTCGCTTATGGAATATTTGTATTTTGCAGGGGACGAGCGCTTTGGAGCCTTGGGGGTTTCTACTTCTGCATTTCAATACTTGCCCAGGCAAACAAGTCCTTTGCCAGTGCTGGCGGATGCTCAGGAATTAAGTGAGGTGGCTTCTAAGATTGAGGCAGCAGAGCCTTTATCAATGCTTGAGGCCAAGATAGTAGCTGGGGGCGGTAGCCCTATGGGCGGTGCCAAGCCCAAAGCTTTGATCAGCATTGGCGGTGAGCAGTTTGTCATTAAGTTTTTCAACAACGAGCCCATTGATGCTCCCCTGTTGGAGCATGCCGCCATGACCCTGGCGCAAAAGGCTGGCATTAAGGTGGCAGAAACGCAGGTGATCAAGCTGGCGGGTTTTCATGCGTTGGCCATCAAGCGCTTTGACCGATACCAAGGCCAGCGGATTCACTGCTTGTCTGCAGGCACTGCTTTGAGAGCCGCCACAGCACATGGCCAAGAGTCGCAAATGGGCTACCCCGCGTTGGCACAATTGTTAAGGCGAGATGGTGTAAAGCTAAACAACACTCACCTGAAAGATGCAAGAGAGTTGTTCAGGCGAATGGTGTTCAGCATTTTGATGGACAACACCGATGACCATGAAAAGAACCACACCTTGTTGATGCTGCAACCTTTTGAAAACAGTCAAATCAAGTTGGCGCCAGCGTATGACTTGTTACCTACCAACTCTGGTCAAGGGTTTCAAGAATTTGTGTGTGGCACGCATGGCCAAGACTCCTCCTTGGTGAATGCCATGTCTGAATGTGAAGCCTTTGGGCTAAGTCAAGCAGAGGCAAAGCAGGAGGTTTTGAGGGTGATCGAAGTGGTTAACACCTGGCAGCAGCACTTTGAACAGGTGGGTGTGTCTTTGGAAGACATAGACAGTTTGGCCTTGCGGATTGATGGGGAGTTTTTACTGGCGCAACGCAAAGCGTTTGTAGCCGGCTGTACTAAACTCTGAACACCATGCGTAAATTTCATTCTTTTTTGACAGTCTGTGCTGCGCTAACCTTGGCCACTTTACTAACGGCCTGTGGCGGGTCTAACGGATTTCCTCCGGTTATCACTGCAGTGAAAGTTCAATCTGCAAGCTACGGCCGTACCGCAACCCTTTACTTGGGCGGCAAGGACCTGCGCTCCTCTTTGGTGGTGGACTCTGCTGGAGCTTGCGTCAATCCCAGCTTTGCTTCTAACAGCACCACCGACGTGCTGGTTTTGAACTGCGTGGTCAAGGCGGTTGGCGACATTCCGCTGACCATTAAGACCGCCACGGGTGAGGTGGTCTACACCACCACCATCACGGTACCTAAGCCACAAGTCACTTTGGTCACCAGCAAGGGTGCCATCATTTTGGAGCTGGACCCTGTCAAGGCACCGATCAGCACCAACAACTTTTTGTCTTACGTGGCCAGTGGCTTTTACAAGGACACGCTGTTTCACCGGGTGATTGCTGGCTTTGTGGTGCAGGGCGGTGGCTATGTGGCGGGCATGCTCAAGCGTACATCTTCGGCCTCACCCATTGAGCTGGAGACCAACAAGGGTTTGTCTAACCTTCGCGGCACGCTGGCCATGGCTAGGACCAATGTGCCCAACTCGGCCACTTCAGAGTTCTTTGTGAACTTGGTGGACAACCTGTCGCTCGATTACAAGAACGCAGCCAACCCGGGCTATGCGGTGTTTGGCACCGTGGTGCAGGGCATGGACGTGGTGGACGCCATTGCGGCCGAGCCTACGGGTGTGGTGAAGGGCTTTGCCGATGTGCCTCTGTCGGATGTCACCATCACCTTGGCAGTTCAGACCCAGTAAAATGGGGCCCCATGAACGCCGCTGTCCCTTTAGAAGTCCTAGCTCCGCCCTGGCACGTGGTGCAGAGCAAGCCGCGCATGGAGCAAAGGGCCAAGGAGAACCTGGAAAATCAGGGCTTTGAGGTGTTCTTGCCCATGCTGGACATTCAGAAGGTGCGCCGGGGCAAGCTTCAAACAATCACCGAGCCACTGTTTAGCCGCTACTTGTTTTTACGCACCACCGAGCAGATGCAAGACTTGTCGGTGGTGCGCTCGTCCAAGGGGGTGAGCCACTTGGTTCGCTTTGGCACGGTGCCTGCCAAGGTGCCCGACGCTTGGGTGCGCGGCATGATGCAGCAGCCTGCAGGCGCTGTGCAAAAGATGTTCAAGTCGGGCGACACGGTGGTGGTGTCAGACGGGCCGCTGAAGGGCCTAGAGGCGGTGTACCTGGAAGAAGACGGCGAGGCGCGGGCCATGATTTTGATCAACTTGCTGAGCAAGCCGCACACGCTGTCGTATGACATCAGCCAGCTTTTGCCAGAAAAGAAATGAGCGGGGTTGCCACCCTGAGGGCGTCGATGCTGCAAAGCCTGGAGGGCGGGCAGTTTCATGTCAGGCAGCGATTGACCCTGGACCAGGGGCTGCCGTCTTTGGCGTCGCTCAGTTATGAAGACTATGTGGCCATAGGCCTGACGCTCCGAAGATGCTTTGAGCAGCCGGCCCTGCACGATGCGCTCATTCAAAAGCTCAAGCCCCATGTGGAAGTGATCATTGGTGTGATGCCCCCTGGCATGCAGTCGCATGGCTTGTTGCCCACCGAGGAAGAGGCGGCCCAGCAAGGCATCAGGCCTGTGCCGCTTGAGGACATCTCTGCTGCGCAAATGCGTCAGTGGATCATGGACGACGGCAGCTTGGTGTATGGGGAACTCAGCCGAGAGGAGTTGGAGCGCTACTTTGTGGCGGTGTCGCCTTACCTGACGTCCGGCATGAAGTTTGTGGACATGGGTAGTGGCCTGGGCAAGGTGGTGATGTCGGCCGCGCTGCATTACCCGTTTGCGCAGAGCAAGGGCGTCGAGTTGTTGCCCTACAGGCACCGGCTAGCGTGTGAGCGCTTTGCTGAGGTGTTGAAGGTGGGCCAAGAGGGCATGACGCAGATGGCAGCCACGGGTGCGCAGCTCAGTGCATCGGAAGAGGTGCCACTGCCATGGGGCGGCCAACTCAAGCTTCTTCACTTGCTCACCATGCCAGCCCGCGTGGTGCTGGAAGAGGGTGACATGTTTGGATGCGACGTGAGTGACGCCGGCTTGGTGTTCATTTACAGCACCTGCTTTGGCTCGTTCATGCACAAGATAGCGCACAAGCTGGCCAACGAAATGCCCGAGCATGGCTTGGTCAGCACCACCACCTACGCGCTGAACCATCCCGCGTTTGAGTTGGTCAAGCGCTACCCAGCCAAGAGCTTGGCTTGGACGGATGTGTTCATTTACCGGAAACTGGGCAAGCCTGGCGAGGATGTGTGGCCAGAGCTTGATGGTGCCACGATTGCAAGCGCTTACCGGCCTGACCCCGATGAATGGGAAGTCAAGGCGCGGCAAGTGTTGCTGTCTGTGGGTACGGGTGTCAATCCAGGCGTCAGTCCAGGATAAAGTTGCCAACCAAGAGGCCTGTAGAGGCTTCGAGGGCTGTAACGCCAATCAGAATTGCGACGTCGGTTGCTGATGTCACGTCGCCGGCATCGTTCAAAGCGCAGACCGCAATGCGCGCATTGTCAGTGGCCGAGGCTGCGTAGATGATCAACACGTTGCCAGTGTCACAGGCCGTGAACACGGTGGTTGCAGCAGCCAATGCTGTAGCGCTTGCAAAGTACGAGCCTGTAAGGAACAAGATGTTTTGACCTGCAGCAGCGCCAGTCACGGCAGCGGTAACGTCGGCATCTGCAAACACAATCTTGCTCTCGGTGGTGGTGCCAATGAAAGCATTGTTGGCTGTGAAGTCCAAGATGTCGTCGACAGTGTTGCCGTCCACCACGCCAAACACAATAGAGTCGATGCCGTTGGCACCACCCGAAGCAGTGGAGAAGACGTAGGTGTCTTGACCGCCACCACCCGTGAGCAAATCGTTGCCTGCGCCGCCTGTAATTCTTTCGGCTAAAGCGCCGCCAGTGATTACTTCATCGCCCGTGGTGCCGGTGTAGCTAATGGTTTCAAAGTTGGTGCCTGTGGTGAGCCCTGAAACAAAGGTTTCACCAAGGCCCACATTGACGGTCAGAGTTTCTGTACCGCCTGCGCCCGTCAATACGATGGTTTCACCTGTCAGTTGCGCACCTGTAAAAGTACCTGACTGGCCTGAAGCAAACGTCAGCGCTTCAATTTCATCAAAGCTGGCAGCAGTCATGGTGCTGAAGTCGGTGGTGGTTACCACCGAGACGGTGTCTGTGCCCAGGCCATTGGAGGCTTCAAAAATACTTTCACCCGACACCACATCGTTGGTGTTGAAAATGTAAGTGTCCCCAAAGTTGCCGCCGCGCAGGGTGTCTGCATCTGCACCACCATTGATGATGTCTGCAAACTCTGAACCTGTGATGGTGTCAGCGCCGCCATTGCCGTTCAATGTGAGGTAGGCTTCGTTAACTTCAACAGACACGGCAGAGGCGTTGATGGTGTCTGCGTTTTCTGAACCCTTCACGATCAAATTGTCGGCACTGGTGCCGCCGCCCAACAAGGTGAATGCGGGGTTGGTCACAAACTGTGCAGCGGTAATGGTCAGAGTTTCTGTACCGTTGTTGCTGGTGTCCAGAGAAATGGCATCCACATTGGACAGCGAGACAGCTTGCGAGGTCAGATCGATGGTGGTGTCGAGCTTCAGCGTGTCGTAACCCAAACCGCCATTCCACGTAAAACCTTCTGCAAAGGAGACGATAAGGGAGTCAGCGCCAGCACCCGTGCTGATGCTGTAGTCGCCGGTGGTGCGCGCTGCAGTGCTGATGGTGATCACGTCGTCACCTGCACCGGTCACCACAGTGCCCACCGTGCCAACGCCCACCAAGCCCAACGTAATTGCGCCTGTGGCATCGGCTGCTGCAACGTCGGCTGCTGTTACGGCACTGCCCAAATTGACAGGGGCCACGCCTGTGACACGCAGGGTGCCAGAGCCCAGGTTAATGGACGAGCTGGCGGTAAAGCCTTGCACGCCGCTGGCAATGGTGAGGGTGGTGCCAGAAGCAGAAACAGCGCCAAGGCCAGCAGCCGTGCTGGCGTCGTTGTTGGTCAATGTGGCAGTGGCAAAGTTAGAGAGCGTGAGGCCACCCGCCAAATCACCTGTGACACCAGAGGCCAAATCGTCCTTGATCGAAATTCGAACCGTGTTGTTCAAATCGCTTGGTGTCTTGGCTTTCAATTCCAAATCGTTGGTTTGGTCAAACGCCGACACGATGCTGGTGTTGGTGGCCACGGTCAGGTCATCGTTGACACCCATGTTGGCATCAAGCTCAATGTTGGCCACGTTGGCAGCAGAGAAGTCAGCATCGCCGCCTGTGGTGGTAACCAAAATGTTGACAGTGCCGGTAGACGTGTTGACCACCGTGAGCAAGTTGTCGTCGGCAGTGGTGGGGGTAGAAGTGCCCAAACCATCAATGTCATCTAGACCCACTTTGATGAAGACGTTTTGAGAGCCACTGACATTGAGTTGGCTCACGTTGGGCGCGGCGTTGATGTTCAGCACCATGGGCGCACTGCGGCCTTGGACGTTCACCATGATGTTGTTGGTGTTGGTAGAAGTCAGCGTGGAATCAATGGCCGAGGTAGACGCTGTGTCAATGCCGTCGCCCGCAAAGATGGTGACGTTTTCTGCCGAGTTGGCAGTGACCAATGCTTCTTCAACAGCAATGACACTCACAGTATCTGCCGCATTGGCCGACACTGTGGCTTGACCCCCAGAGGTGACATTGACCGTGCTGGCTGTGCTGGCCGTGACGTTGGTGTCTGCTGAAGTGGTCAGGGTTACGGTGCCCGTGGCGTCCGTTGAGAAGGTGCCAGCCGTGGACTTGGTGACCGTGGCGGTGACGTTGTTCAAGGAGCCGTCAGTGGACTCCATCACCAAGGTAGTGGGCAAGCCAGAGTAGGTGAGGTTGGCACTGGCATCACCGTTGATGTTGACACTGGTGTAGCGCAAGGTGGAGGTGAGGGTTAGCAGGTTGGCTGCTTTGGTCACTTCCAAGTCAGTGACAACAGAGGCTACGTTGGAAGCATCGAAGTTGAGGCTACCGCTGCGAATGTTGTCGGCATTGAAGGACAGTTTGGTGACGCCTGTGGCACCCGCAAAAACGGAAGTCACGTCGACATTGATGTTTTCAAAACCCACCACCACAGGCACGGCCGTGATGTCGTCTGTCGTGTTGAAAGTGATGACGTCGCGGTCGGTCGTTGAAGTGTCCACAATGACGTCGTCTGAGCCATAGGTGGCATTGGTGGCATTGACCGTGTCGTTTCCACCAGAGACGCCCATGATGGTGTCGTTGGAGGTGCTCAAGCTGTTGGTGCTACCGGCCTGGTTTTGGATGGCTGTTAGCTGGTCGGTCACTGCCTTGAGGTCTGCAGCAGCTTTGGCTGCAGCAGCGTCGGTGGTTGCTTTGACGCTGGCTGCTAACTTGTCGTCGGCTGCTTTTTGGGCGGCGACTGCGGCGGCTGTCGAGGCAACGGCTGCTGCCAAATCGGCGGCCGCTTTGGTGGCGGCTGCATCTGTGGTCACTTTGACAGAAGCTGCCAGGGCATCGTCCGCAATTTTTTGCTGCGCTGCTACAAATGTGTCGTTGGCTGTTTTGATGGCATTGAGCAACTGCGAATCTGTCATGGTGCCCGTGCCGGTCACGCCCAAGTCGCTGGCACTGGTGCGCAAGAATGCTGTGATGGCCTGCGGGTTGTCGATGGTTTTGTCGACGGCAATGGCCACTGTTTGGTTGTCTGAGGTCTTGATGGCATTGAGCAGCTGTGAGTCTGTCATGCTTTCGTAGCCGGTCAAACCTGTAACGGCCGCGGCCGCTTTGAGGTAGGCCGTAATGGCTGCAGCGTTGTCTGTTGTTTTGTCAACTGCGGCAACGGCGGCCGCTTTGTCGGCAGCCGCCTTGATGGCCGCTTCGGCCGCTTTGTCGTTGGCAGCTTTTAACGCAGCATTGGCATCGGCCAAGGCTTTGTCTGCGGCCAATTTGGCGGCAGCTGCATCTGCGGTGGCTTTGTCGTTCGCAGCTTTCAGGTCGGCCGCGGCTTTGTCGGCGGCATTTTTCAAAGCAGCGTCGTCTGCTGTTTTAACGGCGGCAATGGCAGCCGCTTTGTCGGCGGCAGCTTTGGCTTCTGCTGCGGCCAAGGCCACAGCCATGCTTGCTGCAAAGGCAGGGTTGACGGCAGCCAATGCGTTGCTGATGGCCAGTTGGTCGGTGTCGACGCCCGTGACGCTGGCCACCAATTTGGTGATGTCGCGTTCGTTGGGGTTGGCCGTAGAGTATTGCGTGGCAGTGCTAACTTTGTAGGCAAAGTTCATGGCCACAGTGCCAAATTCGTTGGCAGCGCCTTCTTGCTGTTTCAAGAAGTCAATGGCCACCGTGGTGGTGAGGCCACGGCCCATCGTGTAAACCAAGTCTTCTAGCACGTGCTTGGCATCCGCATACACCGACATGGTGTTGAGCAAGCCCAAGTTGCTCATGAGGTGCTCTACGAACTGGGCATCGGTGCTGATGTCTTTCTCTAAGATAGGACCCACCGCGTTGGCCAAGGAATTAACGTCCTTGGCAATTTGGGACGCGTAGCCCCCTGCGGCTGCATTAAATAGCGCGACGGATATTGCGTTCACGGTGGCCATTTGAGATTCCTTCTCTGGATAAACTTTTAATTCGCTGGGTAACGTGTGGCGGATTCAACTTGAATCAAGGTGCCGCTGCCGTGATGGCAATGGTCACTTGGTTGCTGTCGAGCCTGCCGTCGTTGACCACCAAGGTGGCCACATAAACGCCAACCGTGTCGGCCACAAAGGTGGGGCGAGCTGCTGTGGCGGATGACAAGACTGCATTGCTGCCAGAGGGCTTGTAAGTCAGCACCCAACGGTAGAGCAGCACATCGCCATTGGCATCGGTACTGCCCGAGCCGTCCAGGGTTACTGTGGCGCCGCGTGTTACGGCTTGTGGGTTGCCCGCGTTGGCCACTGGCGCCACGTTAGCGGCACCGGCGGTGATGGTGACGTAGCTCAGCGCGCTGTCAACCTTGCCGTCGTTCACTTGCAAGCTGATCACGTAAGTGCCAGCTTGGTCAGCCGTGAAGGAGGTGTTGACGGCTGTGGCTGAGCTCAGAGTAGCCGAGCTGTTGACAGGTCGTGACACCATGGCCCACTTGTAAGTCAGCACGTCGCCATTGGCATCGGTACTGGCCGAGCCATTGACCGATACCAACTGGCCAGTGACCACATTTTGGTAAGAGCCAGGGTTGGCCACAGGGGCTGCATTGGCAACGGTGGCAGTGACGGTGGTGGTGACCAAGGCGCTGTCGAGTCGGCCATCATTGACCACCAAACTGGCCACGTACACACCTACCAGGTCTGCCGTGAAGGTCGGTTTGGCCGTGCTGGTGCTGCTCAAGGTGGCGGTGCTGCCAATGGGTTTGGCAACCAAAGCCCACCGGTAGGTGAGGGTGTCACCGTTGGCATCGGTACTGGCACTGCCATCCAATGTGACGGTGCCCAAGACCACGCTTTGCACAGGGCCCGCATTGGCCACAGGCGCAACGTTGGCAGCAGCGGCTGTGACGGTGGTGGTCACAATGGTGCTGTCGACTTTGCCGTCATTCACAATGAGGCTGGCCACATACACACCCACCACGTCGGCCGTAAAGGTGGGCTTGGCCGTGTTGGTGGCAGACAGCGTTGCGGCGCTGTTGGCTGGCCTTGAAATCAGGGCCCAGCGGTAAGTCAGAGTGTCGCCGTTGGCATCCGAGCTGGTGCTGCCATCCAAAGTGACCGTGCCCAACACCACGTTTTGGTTGGCACCCGCGTTGGCCACAGGGGCGACGTTGGCGGCAGACGCTGTGATGCTGACCGTGACGGTGGTGCTGTCCACCTTGCCATCGTTGACCACCAAACTGAAGACATAGATACCTGTCAGGTCGGCGGTGAAGGTGGGCTTGGCAGAAGTGGTGGAAGACAAGCTGGCGCTGCTACCCACGGGCTTGTTCAAGAGGGCCCACTTGTAAGTGAGGGGGTCGTTGTTGGCATCGGAGCTGGCGCTACCGTCCAATGTGACAGTACCCAACACCACGTTTTGGTTGGTGCCCGCGTTGGCCACAGGCGCAACGTTGGCCACAGAGGCTGTGACGGTGGTGGCCACTGCTGTGCTGTCCACTTTGCCATCGTTGACGATCAAGGTCACCACATACGTGCCCACCAGGTCAGCCACAAAAACAGGTTTGGCAGAAGTTGGTGAGGACAAGACCGCAGCGCTGCCTGTCGGCTTGGACATGATGACCCAGCGGTAGGTGAGGGGGTCGCGGTTGGCGTCTGAGCTGTTGGTGCCGTCTAAAGTGACGGCCGTGCCCACCACCACATTTTGATTCACACCCGCATTGGCAATGGGTTCAGAGTTGGCGCCAGAGACCGTGACGGTGGTGGCCGCTGCTGGGCTGTCAACTTTGCCATCGTTCACGATGAGGGAGGCCACATAGGTGCCGGCCACATCAGCGCGGAAGGTGGGCTTGGCCGTGGTCGCGCCAATCAAACCTGTGGTGCTGCCAGTGGGCTTGGTAATGAGGGCCCATTTGTAGGTCAGGAAATCGTTGTTGGCATCAGAAGAGCCCGTACCGTCCAATGTGACGGTGCTGTTCAATGTGACGTTTTGAGCTAAGCCCGCGTTGGCTACAGGCGCTGCGTTGGCGGTAGCGGCGGTGATGGTGACCACCGAAGACAAGCTGTCCACCTTGCCATCATTGACAGTCAAGATGGCAGAGTAGGTACCGGCCACGTCGGCCACAAACTTGGGATTGGGAGAAATGGTAGAGCTTAAAACGGCGGCGCTACCGGCAGGCACGCTGCCCAAAGCCCAGCGGTAAGTGAGGCTGTCGCGGTTGGCATCCGAGCTGGCGGTGCCGTCAAGGGTCACCACACTGCCAATGCTAACGCTCTGGTTGGTGCCAGCGTTGGCCACGGGGGCAGCATTGTTAACGCTAGCGAATACATTAACTGAAGCGGCGGTGCTGTTGGCCTTGCCATCATTGACCATCAAACTGATGGTGTAAGTACCTGTCAAATCAGCCGTGAAAGTGGGTTTGGCCGAAGTGGCGGAGGACAATGCGGCCAAACTGCCGGCTGGCACCGACGTCATTTGCCAGAGGTAGGTGAGCGATTCATTGTTGGCATCGCGACTGCCGCTTCCGTCCAAGGTGACCACGGTTCCTGTGGTGACGTTTTGCGTCACGCCCGCATTGGCCACTGGGGGTGTATTGGGTGCGCTGCAACCCGCGCCTGGCAAAAGCCCCAAAGCTGCCGAGCAGCCGCCACTGCCACCGCCCCCGCATGAAATGAGCAGGGGGGCCATCAGGGTGACCAATGTGATGCGAAGTGTATTTTTCATGGGGTTCTTCATTTGCAAAGAGAATGAGAAATATCGATGTTCTCGGGGTAGCGCAGACCTTTGTTGTTGTAAAGGTCAACCGCACCGCCAATCAGGCCGCCCACAAGCAAATTGCCCGCCATTTCCCAAGAGGGCAAGGCGGGGGCTGTGACGGTCATGGGTTGGCTGAATTGGGTTTTGCAGGTGATGTTCAGGCCACGGTTGTCGCCCGCCACGGTCACTTTGCCGGGGGAGTTGAAGGTCCAGCTGCCCTTGGAGTTTTCTGCCACGCAATAGGAGGGAACTGCACGACCGGAGCACATGACCCGCACGCTGACCTCCTGGGTGTCCTCGTTCAGCAAGCTGGCACACCCGCTTAAATAGGCCACGGCCAAGGCAACTACAGGGATTTTCAAGTAATTTTGGATGGTCATGGCGTGTTCAAGCTTTCTACAGTTGCTATTTTTCTCTGTGCGTTAATCGTCACGAAAGTCTCAAACTTGAGGTCTAAATTGGGAAATAAGGCGGATCACTGAACAAAGGCCAGGAACCAAATGTCCTATCTTTGGATCATGGTATTCAGCAATGTTTATAGATTTGACTAGTGTTATAAAGCTTAAAAACATCAGCAAGGCAAAGTTTGAGTGGCATTTTGAATCAGATTGTTGGGAAAACCAGTGTGGGGGCCGAAGTCATTGTGGGCTCTGATCTGGATGACTACATACGTCCGTTAGGGGGCTCGGACATCATTGACGGCAAAAAAGGGTTTGACACCGTTTTTGTGTTTTGGCCAGCTTCTAAGTTCAAGCTCACCACTGTTTCAGGGATCACTTACCTAGATGCAGTGTCTGGTGCCTCTAAAAGTGATAAGTTGGTGCTCCAAAACGTGGAAGCAATTGAATTTTCAGATGGTATTGTTTCCTTAGAAATTCCAAATACTTTTAACAATACGACTGGGAAAGATGCTTTTGTAGGTGGACCAGGAATCGATACAGTTGTCTACGAAGGTGTTTCGTATGACTATCGTGTGCTGCCAGGTACTAATAATTTGGCTGTAAGTAGTGTTAATTCGTCAGAGAGCGATGACTGGTTAAGAAATATTGAGAGACTTAAATTTAAAGATATATCACTGGCTTTTGATTTGGATGGTCATGCAGGTGAAGCCGCCAAAACGCTAGGGTTGGTATTTGGTGCGCCCTCAGTTGAGTTGCCAAATTATGTTGGTATTTGTTTAGATTTATTAGACAACAAACATTACAGCTACGAGCAGTTAATGCAGGCAGCTTTGAGCTTGCAATTAGGTTTGGATGCGCAGGATCCAGGCAAAGTAGTCGACTTTTTGTATCGTCAACTTACTGGCGTTTTGCCAAGTGCCAAAGACAAGGCCAGTTTTGTTGACCTGATATTGAACAAAACTTATTCCATTGAGGGCTTGGCAGTGGTTGCCGCAGACCTTCCTCTCAACCCGATTTTTCCTTCTTTGGTGGGGCTAGCCACCAAAGGACTTCCGTTTGAATTGCCCTCTTGAGTTAGGAAACTCTTTATGACAAAAAATATGATGTATCTTGATTGGCGAAAGTTGTCACTGTTGCCTGTCTTAGCACTGCTTGTGAGTTGTGGAGGAGGTGACGCCTCACTGACTTCTAATTTATCGGGCCAGGTTGCAGCATTGACCAACACAACGAGTAACAAGTCAACTCATTTTGCTGCTTCTCGTTTTTTAGAGCAGGCTTCAATGGGGCCCTCACCCTCATCAGTAGCGCAAGTCAAAGCGCAAGGAATTGAGGGCTGGATTACTTCTCAGCTCAAGTTGCCGCCTTCTCTGATCGTGACGCCGCCGAGTTTGTATGACTTTGAATTGAATGTAGATAAACCTGCTGAAAACAGAATTTGGAGCCATGTTCGCACGACCAATGCAAACATGCTGATTGGTGCTGAAGATCAGTTGCGGATCAGAACCACTTGGGCCTTGTCAAATTTTCTAGTGATTTCCGATCGCAAAGTGTTGGCATATGGCGTGATTGAATACTTCAACATGTTGCAAAACAATGCTTTAGGTCAATATGCAGATTTGCTGAAAGCTATAACACGTAATCCAGCCATGGGCTCTTATTTGGACAACGGACAAAACAGAAGAACGCAATTGAATGAGAACTATGGACGCGAGTTGATGCAGTTGTTTTCTGTTGGTTTGGTTCAACTCAATATGAATGGAACGCCCAAACGTGACGCGAACGGCAAACTGCTAGAAACATACACACAAAAGGATGTGATTGAGATTACGCGCGCATTAACGGGCTGGAACTATGCAGAGCCCAATGTCAATCGAAAGTCTGCTAACAATTCCAATTACGGTAAGCCCATGGAGGCAGACTGGAAAGATCAGCACGACACAAATGCCAAAACCTTTTTGGGCAAAACTATACCCGCTGGACAAGACGCTTACAAAGACTTAGACAGCTTGGTAGAGATTTTGGTAACGCATCCAAATACTGCGCCATTTGTATCTTTGCGCTTGATACAAGGAATGACAACCAGCGATCCGTCACCCGCTTATTTAGAGCGAGTTGCGACGGTTTTTAGAGATACAAAAGGAAATTTGGCCAAAGTTGTGACAGCTATCTTGATGGATCCTGAGGCCAGAGCTGCCGATGTTCCGGGAAAAGCAACGGCCAATTTTGGTCGAATCAAAGAACCCTTGCTTATCTTTACTTCTGGATTTAGGGGATTGGGTTGCAAAGTTGCACCAAAAGAAACATGGGATCCAACTCAAGCTGTGCAAAGTCAAACACAGCGCCAATTTAACGCCCCTTCTGTATTTAATTTTTATCCGCCAAATCATCGTACTCAAGGAACCAATGTTTTAGCGCCTGAGCAAAAAATGTTGAATTCATCAGAGTTCTCTTCAAGAATGAGTTTTTTCAACGGGCGCTTTCAAGACGAAACTTTGCTGAACGATGCAGGTTGTGATGTTGCTACATTTAAAGCAGCGCAAGCAGTTTCTGATGAGAAATTATTAGAACTTATGAACGATCGTTTTTTCAGGGGAGCCCTTCCCGCCACAATTTCAAAAAGTTTGATTGATGCGCATAAGAACTATTGGGACCGCGCTAGAGGTCTTGCTTTGACCGGTGCGATTTTGGACATGGCCTCACTGACCCCTGCATTTGGAGTTTCAAAATGATGAATCGTCGTAATTTTTTAACCCATGCTGGAGCTGTTTCGCTTGCGGGTATTGGTGCAACCTTGGGTGCAATTAAGGATGTGCAAGCGGCCGACTACAAAGCCTTGGTGGTTGTATTTTTATCAGGTGGATTTGACGGCAACAACGTTTTGGTTCCGCTGGATGGTGCTTACAACGACTATGCCAAAGCAAGGCCGTCATTGGCTTTACCAAAAGACAGTTTGGTAAGGTTGTCGGGTTCGCACATTGGACATCAATTTGGCTTATCTCCTGCCAATCGTGCATTGGCTGATTTGTTTGAGCAAAAACGCCTAGGGGTGATTGCCAATGCAGGTGCACTGGTTCAACCCACAAGCATGGCGCAGTTCAAAAATAATGCTGTTAAATTGCCACCGTTTTTGGGGTCTCATGCAGAGCAAGAACAGTGGATTCAGGGCTGGATGGGTGACGAAAACACCACGGGCTGGGGAGGTCGTGCCATGGATCTCATGTCTGCTGATATGAAGAATTTTCAGCCCTTGGTTGCAATGGCAAGAGACTATACGGCGGTGGTCAGTAACAACACGAACCTTAGTCTTGCCAATAGCGGCAGTGGTTCGCGTTGGGGCTATGCAGAACTCTCCGATCCAACAAGCGTGGCGCGTCAGCGCGTAGAGTGGGCAAGTCGAATGCAGTCTGGAAATGCTTACGACTCCGAATTTTCTCGAAGTTTAAGAGCTGCCTACACAGACACTGTCGTGTTTGCGCAAGGTCAAAAATCTGGTGCAGAGCCTGCTGGTACCTTTCCAGATGTTCAAGTCGGGCGTGATCTTCGTTACCTGGCCAGACATTTGGCCTATGCCAAACAGGCAGGTGCGCGTCGTCAGATTTATTTGGTTCAAGACGGCGGTTACGACACGCATGCAGACCAACTTTCAACCAGTACAACCATGCCTGGATTGGAAATGCGGATAGGGGACGTCGCCAACAGTTTGTCTGCATTTGATAAGTCTGTTCAGGCCTATGGCATGAACAATGATGTGATTACAGTTGTCATGAGTGAGTTTGGTAGAACTTTGGATCCTGCTGCAGGTATCGGTTCTGATCACGCTTGGGGTAACCATTGGTTTGCCTTGGGTGGACCTGTGAAGGGCGGCGTTGTGTATGGCAATACGTTCCCAACATTGCAGACGGGTGGCGTGGACGATGCCTCGTTCTGGCAACCATATCGTGGACAGTGGATTCCGCAGTTCTCGTCAGATCAATTTTTAGGTGACCTCGTGGGGTGGCTCGGACTGACGCCAGCACAAGCTTTGGCAGTGATGCCTAACTTGGCTAACTTCTCATCCAAAACCATTGGATACATTTAAGCCTCTAGGCAGAAAGAATTTGGCGCTATGGCTACGATAAGAGGCACACCCAACAAAGACATCTATACGGTTAAGCAAGGTGACACCTTTGAAGGTGAAGAGGGCGATGATGAGATAACGATCTCTAAGTGGGGTAATGCTCAAGGTGGACCAGGAAATGACATCATCAAAGCTGAACCTGGATTGGCTAATCGTGAAGCAAATGTCTATTACTGGTCTTCTTCTAATCCAATAACTGTTGACTTAGAAGCCGGATATGCAATTGATGGTTTTGGTGGCCGTGATACGTTGGTGAACATTCACTCAATCCATGGCATCAAGCAAAATGGTGACAAAGTTTACGGAACATCAACTGAAGATTATTTTTTCTCAGGACCTTGGAACACCAACAATCCAGGCACCTTCTTAATCGATGGACGAGGTGGTATCGATCAGGTGACGATTTGGGCTAATCAAGGCGACAACAGAGGGGATTTGATATTTTCGGTATCTGCTGATGCCAGAGTCACTTTGGCCTATCACGCCAAAACGCCCAACTTTATTTATGAATTTAGAAACATTGAAATTCTCAGTGTTTGGAATCGTGATAACGATGTCACCACGACTTACGATTTGCGGCAACTGACAGACCTATCGCACGCGGGTGAAGAAATTTTGTTGCGAGGTGCAAAAGGATGGCAGTCGGGTAATAAAGGATCTCCAGTTACGTTGACTTACAGTTTTCCTGCTGCGAGTCCTGCCACAGGTGGAGAGGCCGGAGCGGGCTTTACGGCTTTCAACGCCAGTCAGCAACAAGTTGTCAGAGATTTGTTTTATGTTTTGCAACAACAGACGGGCCTTGCATTTGCTGAGGTCGCCGGTGATGCTGGTCAAATGAGATTTTCAATCAATCAGCAATCTAATACACGTGGCTATTCTTACTTGCCCGATGCTTATAAAGGGGATGCGCGTGCGGGCGATGTGTGGATTGATCTGGAGACAGCGGCGCAGATGCAGCCTGGACAAGAGGGATACTATGTTCTGCTGCATGAGATTGGGCATGCATTGGGATTGCAGCATCCCTTAACTGAGTCGGATACCTCGGGTGCAACTGTTCTACTCAGCTCATTGGCTACTGCATCCAATACATTGATGCTTGATTTGTCGGCCGGCGATGTGTCTGGTACTTGGCCGAGTTGGTTTGGCAGTTTTGACATTCAAGCTTTAAGGGCACTTTATGGCAGCAGATCTTTTGCCGCTGGCAATGATGTTTATTCATTAACTGATGCAACTGGAACACGCACCATTGTTGACGATGGCGGCGTAGATGCCCTAGATGCCTCGGGCAGCAGCGTTTCGGCCACCATTGATTTGAGGCCCGGTAAATCCAGTTCTGTCGGTGCAGATTCCGATGGCACAAGCAGAACCAATAATGTAGTGATTCCATCTGGCGTCTTCATAGAAAATGTAACCGGTACTTTTTATGACGATGTGATCGTTGGCAATGTGCAAAACAACGTCATTACCTTCATTGGTGGTAACGATATTGTGGATGGTCAGGCGGGGATGGACACCCTTCGACTCTGGAACAAAGCTGCTGAATTCAAAGTTGGCAAAGATACCTCTTCAGGTAATTGGAATGTTGAAGCTCTCAACAATGCCACGGGCAGCATTGAGATGCAAAACGTGGAGCGCATCTATTTCTCAGACAAAGCTTGGGCGCTTGACATGGGCAACAACGAAAACGCCGGCCGAACAGCCAAAATCTTAGGCGCACTTTTCGGCTTGGAAGGTCTCAGTTACCCCTCCTTCAGAGGCATTGGCCTTTACTTCTTGGATGCGGGCTACAGCTATGAGGCCTTGATGGGCGCAGCAGTGGACACACGCCTTTGGGTAGGTGCCTCCAAGGCCGATGTGGCCAAGGTGTTGATGGGCAACATACCAGGCTTGGTTTTGGATGTTAATACTTACTCTTCTACAACTGCCATGGCCATAGCGGCTGCAGACTCAGATTTGAACAAGGCCATGATCAATTTGGTGGGCCTGGCCAGTACAGGATTCGATTACATCATTCTGGGATAAAACTTCATATAGGAATGTGATATATTCCTTCCTATATGAAGTCTGTCATCCGAGTTCCGTTAAACACAACACCAGAGCAACATGCCCGTTTGCAAGCATTGCAAACGGCATTTGCGCAAGTGTGCAATGCGCTGGCCCCTGAGGTTCAGCGCACCCGGATATGGAATCGGGTGGCATTGCACCATTTGCATTACCGCGCACTCCGAGAGAAGTTCCCCGCATTGGGTTCGCAAATGGTCTGCAATGCCATTTATGCCGTGTCCCGAACATCTCGCTTGATTTTCCAAACACCGGCCAGCCCGTTCAGTTTGGCCAAATTGGGTGACAAACCCTTGCCTTTGATGCAATTTGCCGACAGTTGCCCGGTTTACTTTGACCGACACACGCTCAGCATCAAGGGCAACAAACTGTCTTTGTTCACGCTCGATGGGCGCATGCATTTTGAGCTCACTTTGCCTGAAGAGCAGCTTTTGCTCTTTAAGGTTGCTAAGTTGCGTGAAATCGTTCTAACTAGACGCATTGATGCCGCATATGAGTTGGCCTTTTGGCTCGAACCCGCCGAGCTAGAGCCCACCCAACCCCTCATTCCAGAATACTTGTCCGTTGAGGCCACCTTATGAAACCCCAAACTCCGCCATCAGAACTGTCGTTGGCGCTTGATCCGTTGCGCCCAGTGATTGCGCGCGCGGCAATTTACAGCATGATCATCAGCACAATGGCGCTGGCGCCAACGGTTTACATGCTGGAGGTTTACGACCGCGTGGTCAACAGCCGCAGCGGCATGACTTTGGCCATGCTGACTGTGATGATTGTGGGTGCATACGCTGTCATGGAAATCTTGGAAAAGGTGCGTGGTGCTTTGCTTCGCGCTGCGGGCGTGGCCTTGGATGAGAAGTTGTCCAAGCGTGTTTACGACGCCATGTTTCAAGGCTTTCTCAAGCGCCAAGTCGGCGGCAGCATGCAAGTGCTGAACGATTTGCGATTGATTCGCGAGTTTTTGGCCAACCCAGCCTTGTTGGCTGTCATGGAGGCACCCGTTGCCTTGGTGGCCTTGGCATTGATTTTTGCCATCAGTCCTGTGCTGGGCTGGGCATCGGTTGTAGGTGCACTTGCCCAAGTTGGCGTGGCGTGGATGAATGAAAAGTCTACTCGCAAGCCTTTGATGGAGGCTAACAGAAGCGCAATTGCTGCGCAGCAAATGGCCGAGGCGTCTTTGCGCAACGCGCATGTGATGGAGTCAATGGGCATGTTGGACGCTGTTCATGCGCGTTGGCATAAAAAACAAAGAGAGTTTTTGGCGCACCAAGCGCAGGCATCAGAAGGTGCAGGTCTTTGGACGGCCATGTCCAAGCTGGTTCAGCAAATCATGGGGTCTTTGTTGTTGGGCTTGGGGGCATGGTTGTTGTTGGGCAATGCCCTCAATGGTGGCGCGGGCATGATGATCATTGGCTCCGTGCTGGGTGGCCGGGTGCTGGCGCCCTTGGCACAATTGGTGTCGCAGTGGAGTGCTGTGGTCAATGTTCGGGCAGGGTGGGATCGCTTGGAAGGTTTGCTGGCGCAAATTCCACCCAAGTCACGCAACATGGCATTGCCAGCGCCCAAAGGTTTTTTGTCGGTTGAAGGATTGATGGCTGGAGCGCCAGGACATCCTGCCGCGATTGTGAGAGGTGTTCAATTTGCTTTGAACCCTGGAGAAGTGTTGGCTGTGGTAGGACCCTCGGCTTCAGGCAAGACCACGTTGGCCAGGTTGTTGGTGGGTTTGTGGCCGGCCATGAGTGGCAAAGTCCGTTTGGACGGCGCTGACATTCACACGTGGGACAAATCGGAAGTGGGCCCCTACCTTGGCTATCTGCCGCAAGGTGTCGAGCTGTTAGAAGGCACCGTGGCCGAAAACATAGCGCGCTTTGGAGATGTTGACATGGCGCAAGTTGAGGCCGCTGCGCGCTTGGTGGGTCTGCACGATTTGATCATGGCATTGCCTCAGGGATACAACAGTCCCATTGGTCGCGATGGCGCTATTTTGTCAGGTGGTCAAAGGCAGCGGGTGGGTTTGGCCCGTGCGCTGTATGGCAAGCCAGTGTTTGTGGTGTTGGATGAACCCAACTCCAGTTTGGACGAAGCGGGCGATGTGGCCTTGGCCAATGCCATTGCCACATTGAAACAATTGGGCACCACGTTTGTGGTGATGACACATCGAACCAGTGTGCTCGGAGTGGCCGACAAGATGCTCCTGATGCGTGATGGCGCTCAACAAGCATTTGGCCCCAGGGATGAAGTGTTGGCTGCATTGCAAAAAGCGCGGCAACCCCAAGTACAGGCGCCTCCCGCTGAGGCTGCGCCAGACGCATCGCCTGCACCTTCACCCTCTGCCGCATAAAGAGAAGCATCAAAATGAAAATGCCAGATTTTTTCAATCGCAATGAGCTGACACGAACGCTTTGGGGTTTCCGACGCGAATTCATGGCGGCGGGCGTGTTCAGCATGGTGGCCAACCTGTTGATGTTGACACCCACCATCTACATGCTGCAAGTGTACGACCGTGTGATGGTGTCCCAAAGCACAGCCACCTTGCTCATCGTCTCCTTGATTACCTTGTTCTTCTTTGGGGTGCTGACTTTTTCTGAGTGGTGCCGCTCGCGCTTGTTGGTGCGCTCTGGTGTTCGACTGGATGAGCTGCTGAGCAAACGCTTGTTTCATGCCAGCTACGAGGCGTACCTCAATCCGTCGGTGACCAACCCTACGCGGTCGTTTAACGATTTGACTGAAGTGCGTCAGTTTTTAACAGGCAACGGCATTTTTGCTTTCTTTGATGCGCCTTGGGCGCCCATCTACATTGCCGTGCTGTTCATGTTGCACCCTTGGTTGGGTGTGATGGCCCTCGTGTTTGGTGCAGTGCAGTGCGTGCTGGCTTGGTGGGGTAACAAAGCCAGCAAGCCTGCACAAGCTGAAGCCAGCAAAGCTCAAATTGAAGTCACAGGTTATTTGCAAAGCAAGTTCCGCAATGCAGAGGTCCTAGAGCCCATGGGCATGGTGGACCATTTGTACAGACGATGGGCCGCTAAAAACTTGAATGCCATGGGCCACAGTTTGCATGCCCAAGCGGTGTCGGGCAAAGTGGTCGCATGGAGCAAATTTGTGCGCTACACGCAGCAGTCACTCGCTTTGGGCGGTGGTGCTTTGTTGGTCATTCAAGGTGAATTGTCACCAGGTGCCATGATTGCAGCCAATGTATTGATGACTCGGGCCTTGGCACCCATTGATTTGATGGTTTCGACTTGGGGTGGATTTTTGAATGCACGTGATGCATTTGAAAGATTGCGTGCTTTGCTAGAAGCACACCCCATGCGCGATGTGGCCCCTATGGGCGTGGTGCCACAAGGTGATGTGGTTTTAAAAGAGGTCGTGGCCTCTGCACCAGGTCGTGAATTGCCCATCTTGAAGGGCGTTTCGGCATTGATGCCCAAAGGCACTGTGACGGTGGTGCTGGGTGCCTCGGGTTCTGGCAAATCAACTTTGGCGCGTGTGTTGTTGGGCATCTGGCCGCACACCTCTGGCGAGGTGTTGCTAGACGGCCAATCGGTATCGCGATGGGATCGCATGGAGTTGGGACCGCACATTGGTTACCTGCCGCAAGACATTGAACTGTTTGATGGCACCATTGCAGAAAACATTGCACGCTCAGGTCAGGTGGAATCTGAGAAGGTGATTGCAGCGGCAGAGGCTGCTGGATTGCACGGCATGATTTTGCGCTTCCCCAAAGGCTATGACACACCCATGGGCGAAGCCGGTGGTTTGTTGTCTGGAGGTCAGCGTCAGCGCGTGGGTCTGGCTCGTGCACTGTATGGCGAACCAGCATTGGTGGTGCTGGATGAGCCCAATGCCAATTTGGATGACGAAGGCGAAGCCGCACTGGTGCGCGCAGTTCAAGGCCTGAAAGCCAAAGGCAAAACGGTAGTGTTGATCAGTCACAGGCCAGGTGTGGTGAGTGTGGCCGATCGCTTGCTGATTTTGCACGAAGGTGCAGTTCAGGCCAGTGGTCCAAGAGATGGTGTGTTGGCTGCTTTGAAGCAACAACGCGAAGCCGCTCATTCATAAATTCAAGTTTTTAAATCGAGACTGTCATGTCATTAGAAAAATTATTGAACGCTCAAAAGTCTACTGCGCAAGATGCACGCATTCTCAATGCGCTGGACGATCGGGGACCTGTTGCTTCTTCAGACACATCGAGCGTTGCCCGCACGGGTCTGTGGGTGCTGGGTCTGGGATTTGGAGGCTTTTTGTTATGGGCCGGTTTAGCGCCCCTTGACGAAGGTGTGCCAACGCAGGGCATGGTGACCTTGGACACCAAGCGAAAAACTGTGCAGCATTTGTCGGGTGGCTTGGTTAAGGAAGTGTTGGTGCAAGAGGGCCAGCAAGTGAAAGAAGGCGATCCTTTGGTGCGATTGGATGGGGCAGTGGCCAAATCCAATTACGAGGCTGTCAGGCAACGTTACTTGGGGTACCGTACCATGCAAAGCCGTTTGTTTGCTGAGCAAGCAGGCCGCGACACCATTGAGTGGCATCCCGATGTGAAAGCTGCAATGAACGATCCATTGATCAAGCAGCAAGTGGCAACGCAACAGCAACTGATACAAGCACGTCGTGCTGCCTTGGCCGCAGATTTGCAAGGCATTGAAGAAAATTCGCAAGGCCTGAAAGAGCAGTTCACGTCGTATCAAAACGTATTGGTACAACGACGCAATCAATTGGCGCTGTTAACGGAAGAGTTGAACAACACGCGTGGCATGGTGAAAGAGGGCTATGCCCCCCGCAATCGCCAACTTGAACTGGAGAGAATGGTGGCTGAGTCCAATGCCGCCATTGCCGATTTAATGGGCAACAGTTTGCGCATCACAAGGCAAATTGCCGAACTGTCACAGCGTGCGGTATCGCGTAAGCAAGAATATCGCAAAGAGATTGAATCGCAATTGGCAGATGTCACGCGCGAAGTGCAATCGGATGCAGAAAAGTATGTGGCTGTGACCGCAGACTTGGATCGCATGGAAATTAAAGCCCCCGCCACTGGTCAAGTGGTGGGTCTGACGGTTCAAACTGTCGGCGCTGTGTTGCAACCCGGTCAAAAGTTACTTGATGTGGTGCCCGACAATCAAACGCTGTTGCTTGAAGCGCACATTCCACCGCATTTAATTGACAAGGTGCATGCTGGATTGTCAGCAGACATTCGTTTCAATTCGTTTGCGCACTCACCCCAACTGGTTGTCGAAGGCAAAGTGCTGTCGGTGTCTGGTGATTTGCTGAGTGATCCACAGCAACCTCAATACGCTTATTATTTGGCGCGCGTTCAAGTGACGCCAGCAGGCATGAAAACCTTGGGTCAGCGCCAGATGCAGCCAGGCATGCCCGCAGAGGTGGTGATCAAGACAGGTGAGCGCTCCTTGCTAACTTATTTGCTACACCCCTTGACCAAGCGGCTTGCTGCTTCTTTGAAGGAAGAGTAATGCACGTTTATCGTCTACTTATCAATGCAGGGTTGGCTTGCAGTTTGTTCAGCACGGCAACTTGGGTGCAAGCGCAACCTGTGATCATGGATTTGAAGCAGGTGTATCAGGCTGCTTTGGAACAAGACTCCAACATTCGTGCATCTAGGGCTGCGGCTGATTCAGGTAGAGAGCGCCTACCGCAGGCACGTGCTGCTTTGCTACCGCAAATCAACGCCAGTGCAGGTCGCAATACCAACAACTTGAACACCACAGCGCCCAATATTTTGGGTAATTTGTCGACAACGAATGACCAGTATTTCAGCGACAACAAATCCGTTCAGTTGCGTCAACCCTTGATGAACATGCAGCGTTGGTTGCAGTTTGAGCAAGCCAAATCTGTTGTGCAAGAAGCAGAAGCCAACTTAGATCGAGACTTGCAAAATTTGGTGGTTCGAGTGGCAGGTGCTTACTTTGAAACACTGATGGCCGATGAGCAGCTTGAATTGGTGTTGGCCCAAAAAACAACTTATACCGCGTTGGTCGATGCTGCTAAAAAGGGCTTGGCTGCAGGCTCCGGCACGCGCACCGACGTGGACGATGCCCAGTCGCGTTTGGACATGGCGTTGGCCATGGAATTGGAAGCACGTCAAAACCAAGACCTCACACGCAGACAACTGCAGTTGCTGGTGAACCAACCGGTTGAAAGTCTTGCCAAACTGAATGTGTCGAGTTTGAAGTTGAGCCTTCCAGAGCCAGCCAGCTTAGAGGCATGGACAGACAAGGCCGAGCAGGCCAGCCCAGAAATCAAGGCCATGCAAGCGCGCGTGGATCAAGCCAGGCGTGAGGTTAGCAAGTCCCAAGCAGGGCACTTGCCAACTCTAGATGCCGTAGCGCAATGGTCCAACAGTGGCAGCGAAAACATCACGCGAATTAACTCGCGCTACGAAAACAAATCAATTGGCTTGCAGTTGAACATTCCCATTTATTCAGGTGGCTATGTCAATTCGACCATTCGACAAGCGGTGGCTGAACAAACACGTGCTGAAGAATCACTCGAAGCTTTACGCCGTGATTTGGGTGTGCGTGTTCACAGAGAATACAGAGGGGTCAGTGAAGGTGTGATGCGAGTTCGCGCGCTGGAGCAAGCTGCGCGATCTGCAGAGCAAATGATGAAGTCGACTCAGATGTCTTTGAAAGCAGGTTCGCGCACGCAGCTGGATGTGCTGAATGCACAACAGCAATACACCATGGCTTTGCGCGATTTAGCGCAAGCTCGGTTTGTGTATTTGTTGTCTAAAGTGAAGCTGTCTGCTTTGGCAGGTGAAGATGCATTGACTTCCGTGGAAGGCGTGAACGCAAGTCTAGTGAGTGTTGCAAAGTAAATTAAGTGAACTTTGCAATATGAAGTTGGCGTGCTGTGTTTGCTAGCCCAGAAGTTTCGAGGCTACTTCTGCAAACCCTGCTCCCCGCTCTTGCTGTGCAATGTAGGTTGGCAGGTGCTTCAGCTCTTTTTCAAAGCGTTTGATGTTGGCCACGCCCACACTGTGTGTGAAATGCTCGAACATCACTTGGTCGTTGGTGGAGTCGCCCACGTAAACCCATTGGTCCAGTTCATTGGTGAGTTCTCTGCCTGTGAGTTCTTTCAGAATCCACTTCGCGCCATGCCATTTGTTGTGATCGCCAAACCACGCATTGATGTGGATGCTGCTAACGGTGGCAGTCATGCCTTCTTCTTTCAGCAGTGTTAAAACTTGCTGAATTTGTTTTTGCGACAAGTGATGAAACTCGCTGTGGTCAAACGCGATGTCGGTTTCTCGGCCAGGTGAATCTTGGGCCATCACGGTGCCGGGAATTTCTTGCAACACACGTTTGGCGATCCGTTGCATTTCTTGGAAGTTGTGTGTGCGGGTGGCCAAGTCTTGTTGGTAGATTTTGTTGACTTGCTTTGTTTCTGGGTTGTGAAGCAAGGCCACAGCGCCGTTCTCCGCCACCATGGCATTGACGGGCCAGGTGGATGCAAAGGGGATGCTCCAACCGACAGGTCTGCCGGTGATGGGGATCACCATGAGGCCCGCGGCTTTTAAATTGTGCAGAGCTTGAAGCGCATCGGCTGTAATGGCGCCTTCGGTGGTGAGGGTGTCGTCAATGTCCGTGAACACGCCCACGATGTTGGTGCGGGCGCTTTGCGGCCATGACGACAGAGGCTTCATTAGCCCGCAGATCCCAAAGCCAGTCCCGCATGCTCACGAAGCGGATGGAAGTGAATTTTGGGAAAGCGCTCTTGCGCCAAGCGCACGTCGTAAGGCGAAGTGCAAAGGTAAGCCAAGGTATCGGCGGCATCTAAGGCCATGCGCTGTGGATACGCGTTTAAGAACTCGCGCAGTTCGGCAGGCGTATCGGCCGTAATCCAACGCGCACCTGTGTACTGGCAACCTTCCAGACGCACATCGCAATCGTATTCAGCCTTCAAGCGGTGCTGCACAACTTCAAACTGCAACTGGCCCACGGCGCCCAACAACATGGGGCCGCCCACTTCAGGTTTGAAAACCTGAATGGCACCTTCTTCGCCTAGTTGGTCTAGGCCGGCTTGGAGTTGTTTGGTTCTGAGTGGATTCTTCAAGATGACCGTCATGAACAGTTCAGGTGCAAAGAAGGGTAGCCCCGTGAACAGCAAGTTGGCACCATCGGTAATGGTGTCACCCAACTGCACACCGCCGTGGGTCGTGAAGCCAATGATGTCGCCTGCATAGGCTTCGTCGACTGCTTCGCGGCGTTGGCTTAAGAAGGTGACCACGCTGGTGGGGCGCAATTCTTTGCCCGTGCGTTGCACTTTGAGTTTCATGCCGGGTGTGTACTTGCCCGAGGCCATGCGCACAAACGCAATGCGGTCGCGGTGCGAGGGGTCCATGTTGGCTTGTACCTTGAACACCACGCCTGCGAAGGCGGCGTCTTCGGGCTGCACTTCTTTGATCACGGGTTGTTTGTTCACAATGAGTGAACTGGTGCGGGGCTTGGGGGAGGGCGCCAAGTCGACCAAAGCGTCTAGCACTTCCATCACACCGAAGTTGTTAACACCAGAGCCGAAGAAGACGGGGGTTTGTTTGCCGGCCAAGAAGGCTTCTTTGTCGAAGGCCGGTGAGGCGCCAGTGGCCAACTCCATGCTCTCGAGTGCGGTGGCAAATTCATTGCCAAAGCGTACGTGCAATGCAGCTTCTTCTGACAGCGGCATGGCTTCAAAGTCTTGGGGCAAGCGTTCGCTGCCCGACTCAAACACAGTCATGGCATTGGTGCGCAAATTGATGATGCCGCCAAAGGATTTGCCTTGGCCCACGGGCCAGGTCATGGGCACGCAGGGCATGCCCAGTTCGCGCTCTACTTCGTCCAAGATGTCCAATGGGTCGCGCACTTCGCGGTCCATCTTGTTGACGAAGGTGATGATGGGCGTATCGCGCTGGCGGCACACTTCAATCAGCCTTCTGGTCTGGGCTTCGACACCGTTGGCCGCGTCAATCACCATGAGGGCAGAGTCCACCGCGGTCAGCACGCGGTAGGTGTCCTCACTGAAGTCTTTGTGGCCGGGGGTGTCCAGCAGGTTAATCACATGGTCGCGGTAAAGCATCTGCATCACGGACGATGCAACAGAAATGCCACGCTGCTTTTCAATTTCCATCCAGTCGGAGGTGGCGTGGCGCGAAGCCTTACGGGCCTTGACCGAGCCGGCAATTTGAATGGCACCCGAGAACAGCAAGAGCTTTTCGGTGAGCGTGGTTTTACCCGCGTCAGGGTGAGAAATGATGGCGAACGTCCGGCGGCGCCGGGTTTCTTGGGCGTAAGTCAATGTTGCTCCAGGGGAATTTGTGTGTCTGGCTTTGAATCCAGAGATGCCGCTAGTATAATTTGCCCCATTCCGAGGAGCGTTGCAGCGGCCCCCATTCTGTTGACAGACATGGCGAGGACGTGAGGCTCGGAACCCTACTTTGCAACGACGCTCATCCACTTTTCTGCGGGATGAGCTCTATTTTCCAACTGAGTTCAACGGGATTTACCTCTGGGCATCCCTCTGAGAAGTGGTTTCAAACTTTAATTTGGAGCACACCATGAACGCACGTTTAAACACCGCTGTTAACGCCGATTGCGCCATTGCCGACATCGGCTTGGCCGACTGGGGACGCAAAGAGATCAAAATTGCCGAGACCGAAATGCCCGGTTTGATGGCCATTCGCAAAGAATTTGCCGCCGCCCAACCCCTCAAAGGTGCTCGCGTTACGGGCTCATTGCACATGACCATTCAAACAGCGGTGCTGATTGAAACTCTGCAAGCTTTGGGCGCTCAAGTGCGCTGGGCTTCTTGCAACATTTACTCCACGCAAGACCACGCCGCCGCAGCCATTGCCGCCAACGGCACGCCTGTGTTTGCGGTGAAAGGTGAGAACCTCACTGAATACTGGGACTACACCCACCGCATTTTTGACTTCGGCGCCAAGGGCACTGAAGGCGAAGGCCCCAACATGATTTTGGACGACGGCGGCGACGCCACGCTCCTGATGCACTTGGGCAAGCGCGCAGAAAAAGACGCATCCATTTTGAACAACCCAGGCTCTGAAGAAGAGACTTGCTTGTTTGCTGCCATCAAAGCCAAGTTGGCCGAAGACAGCACTTGGTACAGCCGCAAGTCTGCCCAAATCATTGGCGTGACCGAAGAAACAACCACTGGCGTGCACCGCTTGAACGAGATGAGCGCCAAGGGCGAACTGATGTTCCGCGCCATCAACGTGAACGACTCTGTGACCAAGTCCAAGTTTGACAACTTGTACGGTTGTCGCGAATCTTTGGTGGACGGCATCAAGCGCGCTACCGACGTGATGATTGCCGGTAAAGTGGCTGTGGTGGCCGGTTACGGTGATGTGGGCAAGGGCAGTGCACAAGCTTTGCGCGCACTGAGCGCGCAAGTTTGGGTGACTGAGATTGACCCCATCAACGCATTGCAAGCCGCCATGGAAGGCTACAAAGTGGTCACCATGGACTACGCTGCCGACAAAGCAGACATCTTCGTAACAGCCACTGGCAACAAGCACGTCATTACGCATGACCACATGTTGGCCATGAAAGACGAAGCCATTGTTTGCAACATTGGTCACTTCGACAACGAGATCGACATTGCCTCTGTTGAGAAATACACATGGGAAGAGATCAAGCCCCAGGTTGATCACATTGTGTTCCCCGATGGCAAGAAAATCATCATGTTGGCCAAAGGCCGCTTGGTGAACTTGGGTTGCGGTACAGGCCACCCCAGCTTTGTGATGAGCTCTTCCTTTGCCAACCAAACCATTGCGCAAATTGAATTGTTCACACGTCCAGAAGCGTATGAAAACGGCAAAGTCTATGTGTTGCCTAAGCACTTGGACGAGAAGGTGGCACGCTTGCACCTGATGAAGGTGGGCGCCATGTTGACTGAGTTGTCTGACTCACAAGCCGCCTACATTGGTGTGAACAAGAACGGCCCTTACAAGCCTGACACTTACCGTTATTGATTTCTTTTTGATCGGGCCATTTTGCGCATTGACCAATTGTTAGTAGAGCGCGGCCTGGCCGCGTCTCGTTCACAGGCCCAGCGGCTGATTGCGGCAGGTGTTCAGTGGCGCACGCCACCGGGCGCTTTGCCAACGGCCGTGGTGGAGGCTGTGAAGTCTTCGGTGGAATGGCGCAAGATCAATAAGAACAAAGACGAAGTGCCCAGTGATGCAGAGATTGTGTTGCTGGACGATTCCGAATCCAAGTATGTTTCTCGCGGTGGTTTGAAGCTCGAAGGCGCACTGCGTGACAGTGGCGTTTCGGTGTCTGGCCTTCGTTGTTTGGATGTGGGTCAGAGCACCGGTGGTTTTACAGAATGCTTGCTGCTGAACGGTGCTTCTGAAGTTGTTGGCATCGATGTGGGTCACGGCCAAGTGCATCCGCGCGTGCGTGAAGATGCACGTGTGATTTGCATTGAAGGCGTGAATGCCCGCGAGCTGATACCCGACGACGAACGCATTCCCGATGCCGAGGCTGGCTTTGATGTGATGGTGGGCGATGTGTCCTTCATTTCATTGACGCTGGTGTTGCCGGGTGTGGTGCCGTTTTTAAAACCAGGTGGCACGCTCTTGATGTTGGTGAAGCCCCAGTTTGAATTGCAGCCCGAGAACATTGGCAAGAACGGTTTGGTCAAAGACCCCGCCATGTACCCCGTGATTGAAAAACGCATTCGCACCTCGCTCAAAGAGTTGGGTTTGAAAGTGACCGGTTGGTACGACAGCGCCATTGAAGGTGGCGATGGCAATCGTGAGTTTTTTGTGCAAGCTGTGAAGCCTGCAGAGACAGAGTAATCAAGCGCAAATTTGGCGCGAACAAATTGATGGAGTTGGCTGAATAAGCAGACTCATGAAGAGCGATGAAAAAATTACCAGTTAGCTTTGAATTTTTTCCACCTAAAACACCGGAAGGTGCCGAGAAGTTGCGCGCCGTGCGTCAACAGCTTTACACGCAAGTACCTGAGTTTTGTTCAGTGACTTATGGTGCTGGCGGCTCTACGCAAGAAGGCACCTTTGGCACCGTGGGTGAGATTTTGAAAGAAGGCGTGGCCGCTGCGTCGCACTTCTCTTGCATTGGTGCCAGCGAAGAATCTGTTCGCAAAGAACTGGCCACCTTGAAGGCCATGGGCGTCAAGCGCTTGGTGGCTTTGCGCGGCGATTTGCCCAGTGGTTACGGCATGGGCGGTGCGTTTCATTACGCTTCTGACTTGGTGGCCTTCATTCGCAAAGAAACGGGCGATGACTTTCACATTGAAGTGGCAGCCTATCCTGAAGTTCATCCGCAGGCCAAGTCACCTGAGTCTGATTTGCAGGCCTTTGTGGCCAAGGTCAAAGCTGGCGCCAACTCGGCCATTACGCAGTACTTCTACAACTCTGATGCGTACTTCCGCTTTGTGGACGATGCACACAAGTTGGGTGTGGATGTGCCTGTAGTGCCTGGCATCATGCCCATTACCAGCTCAACACAGTTGCTCAGATTCTCAGATGCATGCGGCGCAGAAATTCCCCGTTGGATTCGCTTGCGCTTGCAGGGTTATGGTGATGACACGGCTTCTATCAAAGCCTTTGGCCTGGATGTGGTGGCTGATTTGTGCGATCAGCTGCGCAATGCGGGTGTGCCTGCGTTGCACTTTTATACGATGAATCAGAGTGCGACGACTTTGGAGTTGTTGAAGCGCTTGGCTTGACCCCGTAGTGAATGAATCACTTTGGATCAAATTTTGATTCAAGTGAGTGATGGGTCAAATCCATGCTGTCATGAAGCAATCTTAAAATCTCAATGGTTTGATTTCTTGCTTCTTTAAACACCAGCAAATGTCGTCCTTTGTTGCCTTTTCTCTGGACATGTAGGGTGCGAATTTTTGGCCCAATGTCTTCTCTAGACTTACTGCCAATTGGTTCTGGGCCAGTCATTAAATCCTCAAGTGCCGAAACAATGACCTCTAAATATTTGGCTGCTTGTGGCGCCCCAAATTTTTCAGTAGTCCAAATTTTGATACTGATGAGGTCAACTTCAGCCATCTCTGTCAGCTGAACTCGCCAGAAATTGTTCATGCAACCGTTGTTACTTTGGAGAGGACTGACTTGAGATGCTTCCGCAAAGAAGCCTTTGAGTCAAACTCTTTAAATCTGCCTGCTTTGATGTCATCAAGACCTAATTGCACTGCTGCTTGAAGTGCTTTGAGTTTTAAGGCATCTTCTTTCTCGCGTTGCTCAAGCATCCTAAGGCCTTCTCGTAAAACCTCACTTGCATTTTGGTAGCGACCACTGGTCACCAACCCTTCAATCATTAATGCTTGATGGTCTGTGAGTACGACGTTTCGAGTTGGCATGGGAGCGTCTTTGTGAAGAGTGGTTGGCATATTATGCCAATTGACGTCCTTGCAGGTCAAATCGATTTTGTTGCGAATCATCTTCATCATCATTTGTCCTTGAGGCTCCGAGCCAGACTTCATTTGAATATGAAAAGGACAATGAGGTACTTTCATTTGCTTGCATACGCAAGAATGATTAGGAATGAAGATCTTCATTCCGAAATTTACGCGATTTGATTCCTGAATTTACGGCGTTTTTTACCGCTCATCAAAACTCATCACCACTTCTTTGCTAGTGGGTTTGGCTTGGCAGCTGAGCACAAAACCTTGTTCTGTTTCCCAGTTTTCTAGCGTGAAGTTCTTCTCCATGGCCACGGTACCCTGCATCACTTTGGCGCGGCAGGTGCAGCACACGCCACCTTTGCAAGAGTAAGGCAGGTCTAGGCCGGCCGCCAATGCTACATCCAAAATTTTGTCAGTGGCAGACATTTGCATTTGGTGCTTCTTGCCATCCAGCACCACCGTGAGTGCCACATCGCCTTTTGATTGAGGGGCGTTGCCCAAGACTACTTTTTTACGCGCATCTGGTGGCATGGCTTCCAGTGTGGGCGATGTGAATCGCTCTGTTCTAATGTTGCGTGCGGGCACGCCCACTTCTAACAAAGCTTTTTCTGTGGCTTCAATCATGGCTTCAGGGCCGCAGATGAAAACCTCGTCCATGCTGGCAGCAGGCAAGAGGCTAGCCACAATTTCTTTAACCTTGGCCTCGTCAATTCGTCCTTCTAGCAAAGGCACTTCTTGCGCCTGACGAGACAACACGTGAATGAGCGTGAGTCGGTTGGGGTAGCGGTCTTTGAGGTCTTGCAGCGCTTCGTTGAACATCACGCTGTCCATGCGGCGATTACCATAGACCAAGGTGAATTTGGACTCTGCTTGTTCTTCCAAGGTGCTGGCCAAAATGGACAAAATGGGTGTGATGCCAGAGCCTGCCGCAAAGCCAACGCGGTGAATGGCGCGCGGGCGCTGTACGATGAAACGGCCATCCGCGGGCATGACACGAAGCACATCACCCACCTTCAGTTGCGTGGCAGCCCAATTAGAAAACACGCCACCCTGCACTGGACGGATGCCCACTTCTAAGGTGCCGTTTTGTTCAAATGACTTTTGCGAAGAGCTGATGGAATAGCTGCGGCGCACATCATTGCCATCGATGGTTGCGCGCAAAGTTAAGAATTGACCCGCTTTGAAATTGAAGCCACTGCGCAATGCATCAGGCACTTGTAAAGTGATGGCCACTGCACCTGCTGCTTCGGGCGTGATGTTGGAAACAGGCAGGTCGTGAAATTTGAAAGCGGTCATGGTGCAAGAGTGATCAGTTAGAAAGGTGCTTGGCGTTAGGCTGAAGCCTTGCATCAATAAGGTTTGAAATAATCAAACGGCTCCATGCAATCAAGGCAGCGGTAAAGCGCTTTGCAAGCGGTGGAACCAAAGTGAGATGTTTCGGTGGTGTTGTGCGAATTGCATTGCGGGCAGGGCACAGCCAACTGTTCGTGACGCCCTGGATTGCTGGTGCTGCGGGCTGCAAATTGAATGATGCTGGAGGCGCCACTGCCATTCAGTTTGCCACTTGGCGTTTGGCAATCGTGGTCAGCGCCACTGTGGGGCGGTGCAATGCCGTAAGCGCGCAATTTTTCTTTGGCCTCTGGTGTGATCCAGTCAGTGGTCCAAGCGGGTGCCAATTGCGTTTTAACTTGGCCCTTCAAGCCATGTGCTTGCAGCAAGTTGGACACGTCGTCTTCAATTTGACCCATGGCAGGGCAGCCGCTGTAAGTGGGCGTGATGACCACTTCCAATTGTTCTGTGCCATCTTGTGCAACAGCTGTGCGCACATCGCGCAAGATACCTAACTCGCGCAAAGTGACCACCGGAATTTCTGGGTCGGTCAAAGACTCTAGCAATGCCCATGCTTTTTCAACTGCGCTTTGTGGAAGCGCAGTGCCTGCAGCGGTGGAGGCCATCGTCATGATGAGCTTAAGAGCTTTGAATTACCAAGTGGCGTTGGGATGCGCACGCGCCAAGCTTTGCATCTCGGCCAACATGAAGCCCAAATGCTCAGAGTGAACGCTGTGTTTGCCAGTGGGCACAAAGCCGCCAGGCGCAGGGCGCTTGAGTGTGGCTTCAGCCAAAGCTTGATCCACAATTTGGTTCCAATCGTTTTGCAAACTGGCCATGTCCAAGCCTGTGACTTTGGCAGCCTCTGTTTCGAAGTCGCTGCTTGTCCAGAACTCTTGCGTGTAGGGCATCAAGTGATTGACGGCTGCTTGTGCACGGCCATGTGATTCAGCGGTGCCATCGCCCATGCGCAGCAACCAATCGCGCGAATGACGCAAGTGGTAGCGCACTTCTTTGAGCGACTTGGCAGCAATGGCGGCCAATTGTTCGTGGGGTGCATGTTGCAGTTTGTCCCACACCAACACCATCAGTGCGCTGTACAGAAAGTTGCGAACCAAAGTGGTGGCAAAGTCGCGTTCGCTAGCAGAAGTAACCGCCAGTGGCGCGTGATGTGGCAACTCTAGCAAGGTGTAGTTTTTGAAATCTGGCACATCGCGAAAGTAGGCCAGTGTGTCTTCTGTCGCGCCATTGCCCATTTGCGCTGCGGCTTCTTGGTAGAGCAATCGCGCTTGGCCCACCAAGTCCAAGCTGTTGTTGGACAAGGCAATGTCTTCTTCAAGAATAGGACCATGGCCACACCATTCGGCATTGCGTTGACCCAACACCAAAGCGTTGTCGGCCAAGTGCAGCCAATAGTCGATGGGCAGTGTGGCGTTCAAAGTTGCTTGCGCCGCAGACATTACATGTGCCCCACTTCAGAAGGGATCTCATAGAAGGTAGGGTGACGGTACACCTTGTCGCTAGAGGGCTCGAAGAACTCCGATTTGTCGTTGGGTTCGCTGGCTGCAATCGACGAAGACTGCACCACCCAAATGCTCACACCTTCTTGACGGCGCGTGTAAACATCACGCGCCATTTGCAAAGCGTGTTGTGAATCGGAGGCGTGCAAGCTGCCGCAGTGCTTGTGCTCCAAGCCTTGCTTGCTGCGAACGAACACTTCCCACAGGGGCCACTCTTTGAGGGCCGCTGCACTTGCGTTGTTCTCGGTCGTTTTTTGATCGGCGCTCATGCAGCCTCCTTCAAATTCTTTTGTGCTTGTCTGTGCGCTTGTTTGTTGGCATGTGCCACAGCGGCATCGCGCACCCATTGGCCATCGTTCCAGGCCTTCACGCGCGCACCCAAACGTTCTTTGTTGCAAGGACCATTGCCATTGACCGTGGCCCAGAATTCGTCCCAATCAATCTGACCGTAGTCGTGATGCTGACGTTCTTCGTTCCACTTCAAATCGGGATCGGGCAAGGTCACGCCCAACACTTTGGCTTGCGGTACGGTGGCGTCGACAAACTTTTGACGCAGGTCATCGTTGCTGATGCGCTTGATGCCCCAGCGCATGCCTTGCACGCTGTTCGGGCTGTCGGCATCGGGCGGACCAAACATGGCCAAGCATTTCCACCACCAACGATTGACAGCGTCTTGCACCATGGCCTTTTGTTCGGCGGTGCCTTGCATCATCTCCAACAACGCTTCGTAGCCTTGACGCTGGTGGAAGCTTTCTTCCTTGCAAACGCGAATCATGGCGCGTGCATAAGGACCGTAAGAACAACGGCACAAAGGAATTTGATTCATGATGGCCGCGCCATCCACCAGCCAACCAATCACGCCCACATCGGCCCAATTGAGCGTGGGGTAGTTGAAGATGGAGCTGTACTTGGCTTTGCCGGTGTGCAATGCGTCGAGCATTTGATCGCGGCTGGTGCCCAGTGTTTCGGCCGCGCTGTACAAATACAAACCATGACCGCCTTCGTCTTGCACCTTGGCAATCAAAATGGCTTTGCGCTTCAAACTAGGCGCGCGGCTTATCCAATTGCCTTCGGGCAACATGCCCACAATTTCACTGTGCGCGTGTTGGCTAATTTGACGTACCAAAGTTTTGCGATACGCATCAGGCATCCAATCGCGCGGCTCAACTTTGCCGTCGGCATCGATGCGTGCATCGAATTGCGATTGCAATGCCACTTCTGATTCGGTCAGAGGTTTGGGCACTGATTTGAGTGCGGCAGTGGCTGCGGTGCTGTTGGTGTCCGGTGCGTCGGGCACGTTGAAGGATTGCGTGTACATGGGCTTCTCCTCGCTGGGTTAGCGTGTTTGAAGCGAAGTATATCAATTAACCGACCGATCGGTCGGTTAATTGAATGCAAGAGTTGTAGGGGTTTTCCTAAACCCGCCCAGCCAATCGAAGAGAAGCACGCAGGGTTTCGTTGATGCGTGTTTGCCAGCCGTCGCCTGTGGCCCTAAGGGCAGCCAATACATCCGCATCCAATCGCAATTTGACTGGTTCTTTGGGAGTGGATGACTTGGGCCTGCCTCGGGCTTGTATTTTGTTGCCCTTGTAAAGCGTGGCTTCCTGAAAAAATGCTTCAGTTAACTCGGGCGCGTCTTCAGGCTCAACCCAAGTGGCTGGCGTAGATAGCTTTTTCGCGGTCATTGGCTTTCCTCATGCTGATGATGCGGCGAGCCTCGCCGCGAGGTGTCCAAACCAACACAATCAAACGGTCATCCAAGTAGCCTACTGTAATGAAGCGATGTTCTTCGTAGCTTTCTCGGTTGTCTTGCCCAGTGAAATGAAAACCAGCAAAGATTTCATTTGCACGAGCAAAGTCCAAGCCTCGTTCATGCAGCGTTTTGTCTCGTTTGACTTTATTGAACTCAAGGTTCACGAATTATTGTACCCCCATAAATATTGACAGGACTTTATTCATCCTAATCAATATCTAACTTTCAGAGGGTTACATTTTGAAGCTGGGTGTACTTATAGAAGTCTTAACTGTGCTCAACCGCCCAGCTATGTCCTGTACCTCGCGCCAACGCTGGCCCCACCACTTCCATGGCCTCGCGCAGTTTGTCTTTGAGCGTAAAAGGCGCATTGACCACAAACATGCCACTGGCCGACAAACCGGCCGAGCTGCCGTCGGTGTTGCGACCAATCGACAAGGTGAGGTTGAGCCAAGGCTTTTGTGACTGATTGCTCAAAGTGCGCAAACGCTTTGGCAAATCGTGCGCTTCGGGGCGCGCAATGATGGGATACCAAACCAAGTAAGTGCCCGTGGCAAAGCGCTTGAGGCAGTCTTGTATGTTAGCGGCCACTTTGCCGTAATCGCTTTTGATTTCGTAGCTGGGGTCCATCAGCACCATGGCGCGTTTGGAGCCGGTGGCCGACGGCGGTGGTGGCAACAATTTCTTGAGCGACTCAAATCCGTCTTCACGGGCAATCATGATGCTGCGGCCGGCGTCAAGTTGAGCCACGTTAGACGCCAAAGCTTTGCTGTCGGTGGGGTGCAATTCAAACAGACGCAACTTGTCGCGCGCATCTTTGCGCAGCATGGCGTGAAGAATGAAGGGTGAGCCGGGGTAGAACTTGGCTTGGCCGTTGGGGTTGAAGCTGGCAATCATGTCCAGATAGGCCTGGAGCGCTTCGGGAATAGGCTTGGCGTCTTTCTTGCCAGCCGCTTCGTCAAGGACGCTGAGCAGTTTGAAGATGCCGTCCTTTGCTTCTCCGCCGGTTTCGGAATAATCGCCGTCTAGCCGGTACAGGCCAGCACCCGCATGGGTGTCCACAATGGTGATGCCGCCCTCTTTTTGCTGCAGGTGCTGCAAGGTGGCAATCAAGGTGAGGTGCTTGATGACATCGGCATGGTTGCCGGCGTGAAAGGCGTGTCTGTAACTGAACATGTGTGGATGTTAACCGCCTCAATGCGATAAGAGTCGAAAGAGTGCAGATTGATATGCAATTGAATTCTCTCTTTTATCAATTGCTAGGACCAACACCACCAATGTGTGATCCTCAATTGTGTAAACGAGACGGTACCCGTTTTTGAGCAATTTGATTTTGTGGCAGTCCTTCAAATCACCATGCAACTCTGACCTAGGTACTTTGGGTTGCACCAACCTTTTCTTCAGTGCTTTTCGAAAAATTAGTTTGATGCTGCCGTCTAGTTGATGCCATTCCTTGAGTGCTTCGGGCAAGAACTTCAGCTTGTATTTTGTTGGTGGATCTTCAGATGTGATCAATGTCGACCTCGATGGCCGTGTCTTTTTTCAACAAACGTTGTCTTGTGAGTTCCATCAGGTCTCGATCAGCAAGTTCTTCGACCAGTGCTTCAAAGAGTTTTGGGGTGATCATGTAAAAGGCAGGACGATTGTGGTTAAGGACAGCCACCGGTTTTTCGCCCGCCACTTTTAAGACCTGTGCAGGATTTTTTTTGAATTCGGACATGCTGATGGAATAGTCGGCGTAAATGGTTTGCATGATGAGCTCTTCTAAATATTGACCTAATTTTAGATCTATATTTAGAGCTGATGTGAAATTATTCTATGCTTTCTTGTCTTGTTCCAGGCTTTCAATGTCTTGCAGTTCTGGGCGAAAGACAACGTAAGAGGGCTTAGACCGTGTGGGGGTGAGAGCGAAGTTCTGAGTAAAGCGAAGATGAGCGACCGCCCCCACACGGTCTAAGCCCGCAACCCCAGAAATGCCTCAAAAACCCTTGCAATACAACAATTTTGTCGTTTAGAATCGAGGGCTTCGCAGCGCATTAGTGATCCCGCGGCGAAGGGCCTTGATTTATGCCTCAGATTTATGAAGGCAAAAACGTATAGGCCAACCCCACCTAAGAGGTTCCCAGAAGAGGAACACCGACCGTGGAAAAGGATCCAACAAACCTTCTTTTAAAGAGAAAACTCATGACAAAAACGTTCAGCGCAAAACCCGCTGACGTGACGCACGAGTGGTTTGTGATTGACGCGACCGACAAGGTCCTCGGACGAGTAGCCAGCGAAGTTGCTCTCCGTTTGCGCGGCAAACACAAGGCCATTTATACGCCTCACGTCGATACTGGCGACTTCATCGTCGTCGTTAACGCAGCACAATTAAAAGTGACTGGCACCAAGTCTTTGGACAAGGTGTACTACCGCCACTCTGGTTA